>Cebus_capucinus_imitator_PRJNA485217_SSR093__coassemble_313_pt1 | contig 24578 bp, 11 predicted proteins | sample Cebus_capucinus_imitator_PRJNA485217_SSR093__metabat2_low_PE_002 | metagenome-assembled genome bin Cebus_capucinus_imitator_PRJNA485217_SSR093 | reverse complement strand
TCAGCTGCGAAGGCGTTCCTGCTGCAAAAGCAGTTTTAGCTGCAAAAGCTATCTTAGCTTATAAGCTTAGCCTTTAACTGTGCTTACTGTACCGGTAGAACTAGCATATCAAGCTTATCTTTGATGTCACCGTCTGACTGGTACAGCCTCGATTGTAAAGTGCCATGTTTTCTGCAAAACCTCAGTAAGATGAATCGCTGTTACCTTAGCTAAAGCCCAGCTCCCCTGAGCCAAGCTCCAGTTTCTTAGGCCAATAGTCATTAGCTTCAGCACTAGTTAATCTCTGCTTTAAGCCCCCTTACCTTGGCTAGGCATAGCCCTTACCTTGGCTCGGCATAGCCCTTACCTTGGCTAGGCATAGCTTAGTTAAGTTAGGTAAATAGAGGCCGTATTAACACTGTTAGACTAGTCGACTAGTAAACTAGACACCATTATTTGCACCTATAAGTGCTTTTCTTTGGTGTTTCTTGGCTAAAAATACTGAGCTTGAGCTGCTGTCCTAACTTGGGGCTGCTACCCTAACTTGGGGCTGCTACCCTAACTTGGGGCTGCTGCCCTAGCTTTACTAGCTAGCGGCGCTTGAGCTTCTAGGCTTTTTGCATAATCATGGTTCTTATACCCTTACACTAAAGTTAGTGGAGTGTATCTTATGCAAGCAATACGCAATATTCTTGATAAGGTCATTATTACTTTCTGCGTCATCCTCTTCATGATGATGACTGTGGTTGGTACCTACCAAATCGTTACCCGTTATTTCTTTAACTCGCCATCGACAATCTCCGAAGAGCTCATTACCTATAGCTTCACTTGGTTATCAATTCTGTCCGCTGCCTACGTCTTCGGTCAACGCGGCCACCTCTGCATGGCTTTCGTCTATAACAAGTTCACTGGTGCTAAGCGTGTCTACTTAGACATGTTCTCCGAGATCTTAGTTATCCTGACCGCTATCCTCCTGTTAATCTATGGCGGCTACATCATGGCTGCGGAGAACGTCACCCAATTAACAGCCTCCCTGGGTGTTAACATGGGTCTCGTTTATTCGGTGCTGCCTATTTCCGGTATCATTATCACCGTCTATGGTGTGATGAACCTCTTAGATATGGTCAAGCAGTTAAAGGATCCTGACTTAGCTTCCTATGGCGTTGGTTCGGAAGAATAAGAAAGAGGTAAACCAAGATGACATTAACCGTTGGTTTAACCATGGCGGTAGTGCTGATCGCCTTACTGGTATTAGGTGTACCTATCTGTATCTCGATTGCGATTTCTTCCGTAGTCGCGGGTGCCGGTGCTTTAAACTTCGACATGATGCTGCAAACTGGTGCGCAGCGTACCTTCTCGGGTATTTCGGTCTTCACTCTGATCGCAATTCCATTCTTCATTCTCGCGGGTAATATTATGAACCGCGGCGGTATTGCGTTACGTCTGATGAACTTCGCCCGTCTGTTAGTAGGTAAAATCCCAGGATCCTTTGCTCACACCAACTGTATGGCCAACATGATGTTCGGCGCTATCTCTGGTTCGGGTGTGGCTGCTGCTTCTGCTATGGGTACCATTATTGGCCCTATCGCTGAGAAAGAGGGTTACTCCAAGAATTACATGGCTGTAGTGAATATCGCTTCCGCTCCTACTGGCCTGTTAATTCCTCCATCAAACGTGCTCATTACCTACTCCTTAGTGTCCGGTGGTACCTCCGTGGCTGCTCTGTTCTTAGCTGGCTACATTCCAGGTATTCTCTGGGGCTTAGGCTGTATGGTCATTGCCTACTTCACCGCTCGTAAATTAGGTTATAAGGGTGATTCCCAGAAGATCAATTGCGCTGTAGCCGCTAAGATTGCTATCGATGCTATTCCTTCCTTACTACTGATCCTCATCGTGATCGGCGGTATCGTAGTTGGTGCCTTTACCGCTACTGAGGGTGCTGTGGTAGCTGTGGTTTACTCCTTAATCTTATCGATTATCTACCGCTCCATTACTTGGGATGACTTAAAGCGCATCTACGCTGAGTCCGCTACCATGACCGGCATTATCGTGCTGTTAATTGGTGTGTCCTCCATCATGTCCTGGGTTATCTCTTTCGTGAATATCCCAGCTGCTGTAGGTAACATGTTAAATGGCGTGTCTTCGAGCCCAGTAATCATTCTGCTCATTATCAACATCTTCTTACTTTTTGTTGGTACTTTCTTAGACACCACCCCAGCCATCTTAATCTTCACCCCAATCTTCTTACCTATCGCCATTCAATGTGGCCTCTCCCCTGTGGAGTTCGGTATCGTGATTACCTACAACCTCTGTATCGGTACTATCACACCTCCGGTAGGTAACATTCTGTTCGTAGGTGTTAAGGTAGCTAAGACCACTATTGAACGCGTCATCAAGCCTCTGCTCGCTTACTACGCTGTTATTATCGCGGTTCTGATGCTCATTACTTACGTCCCATCGATCTCCAGCTTCATTCCAGAGCTGGCCGGTTACGAAGCAACCTTAAGATAGCTTCTTCTACGCTTATAAGGACAAGGTCTCCCTTAGTCCCCACCGCTTTACCTTGTAAGACACAACCAAACCAAGATAAAGCGGGCTGGTTAAGCCAAGACTATTACCTCGCGTTTTAGCCTGATTAGCGCTAGTGTTGAGCTAGCGCCTCAACTAGCAGCTACCAGGACTTCTCTTTCCTTGTAAGCAGTTCACGGCAGGGAATGGTAACTCTAGAACTCTAACGTAAGAGCATGAGTAAAGCACACTACTTCTGGCACGACAGCACCGCCACTATGTAGATCTATACTGTGCTTAACTATGCTTAGAGAAGATAAGTAAAGGTAAGCAAAGCTCAACCAAGCTAAGTTAAGCTAAGCTCAACCAAGTTACGCAAAGCTAAACCAAGCTAAGCTCAACCAAGTTAAGCAAAGCTTATCCAAGCTAAGTTAAGCTCAGCTTATCTTGAACTAAAAGTTACCACTCTACTTAGAATAAAGGCTCTCAGCCTTAAGACTGTGAGCCTTTTGTGCACCTAAGCTCTGCCAAGTAGCGCTAGCAGCTAGTGGAGCTATTCGATAGTAGTACTACTGCCTAGAGACGCTATCAGATAGCTGTACTATCACCTAGTGGCGCTATCACTAAGTTTTGTCCCGCCTTAGCGGCCCCGAATTTAGTGATAGAACCATTACGGTACTTTAGTTTCAAAATTGCAAACACTAAACCTGTGAGGATTACAAATATTTAGCAACAGCTTTTAGGTAGTAAACATCTACCTTTGCTTTATCACTATCTAACTTACCTCTAGTGCCAACAGCGCTCGGCCACCTCCTTACTTAACTTACATTTTTGCCCCATAAATAGGCTATTTAGCGCCTTAACCACCGCAAAAATGTGAGCTTAATAACAAGCATAAAGAAAGGCGAAGCTGAGCCACAAAGCAGATGTACAAACGGCATATTCCAAGCTTAAGGTAGGCACAAAAATATAAGTGTCAGCACTGCTCTTGCCCCCTACGAGCGGAGAACTGCTATTAATAATAGTAGTTAAGTTAAGAGGTTTATCCCCATTCCTCTGCCCAGGAATCCTTTTAGTAGAGCTCCTTTCAGTAGAGCTCCTTTCAGTAGAGCTCCTTTCAGTAGAGCTCCTTTCAGTAGAGCTCCTTTCAGAAGAGCTCCTTTCAGAAGAGCTCCTTTAAGCAGAGCGTTTTTAAGCATGACTGCTTTAAGAGTGGCTGCTTTAAGGAAGTGAGTCTTGAGGCATAATCCTTAAAGAATGGGAACTTAAGGCCTGCCCTTGCGGCATGGCCTTTGAGCAGTAAGCCTAGTCTTATCTCTTGGCGGGACCAGCAGGCAGCGCTACTTTAGGTAAGTTGAATTGTTGATGGAGGATATCTTAGGTATAGAGAGAAAGGCCTGCGCCAGCTTACGCCTACTGGTACCTGTTTTCGGGTGCTTATACCCACTGGTACCTGTTGACCCATGCTTCTGCATGTTGACCCATGCTTTTGCTCGGCTTTTCCTTATCCTGCTAGGACGTGAGGTGTTGACCTATTAGGACAAGCTCCAGAAAGTGCTTACTATGTGCTTAGGAAAGTATTGCGGTAAGTACTGCCAAATGAGCTCTCCGCTGGCTCTTGTGCTCGCTCTTGAGTTTGCTCGTGGCAGGTTCTTAGGCTTGCGCTTAGGTGTGCTCCTAGCTTTATCTCTCGACCTAAGATAAGAGCATTATGAAGAAAGTCTTATGTTCTGCTCTGGCTATGGCTGTAGCTTCGTTAGTGTTAACTGGTTGTGGTGGCGATAGTGGTAAGCAAATCGTGCGCTTTTCCCACACTCAGGTGGAAACTCACCCTGACCACTTAGGTGCTGTTGCTTTTAAGAATTATATCGAAAGCCGCTTAGGCGATAAGTTTGAGGTGCAGATCTTCCCTAATGCGACCTTAGGTAATAACGAAAAAGTCTTAGAGCTCATTAAACAAGGCTCCATTCAGTACTTAGCTATCTCTACCGCTACCGCTGAATCTTTTGACAAGATCTACTCCCTCTTCTCTATTCCTTATCTCTTTACCTCTGAGGCAGCCTATGAGAAGTTTATTACCGACCCTAAGATCTTGGCGCAATTAAGTATTAATCGGGAAAAAGATGGGTTTGAGCCGGTTGCTGCTTTTACCGCTGGCACCCGTAACTTCTACGCTAAGACCCCCATTCGCTCGGTTAACGATTTAAAAGGTAAGAAATTCCGTACTCAGGCCGGCCCGGTTAACGTCGCCATGATGAATGCTTTTGATGCCGCTGCCACCCCAATGTCTTTTGGTGAAGTGTACTCGGCCTTACAACAGTCAGTGATCGATGGTGCTGAGAATAATGAATTAGCTTTAACCGACCAAAAGCATGGTGAGATTTGTAAGTACTTTACCTATGACTTACACCAGATGTGCCCTGACCTCTTAGTAGTTTCTAATGCTTTTATCGATAAGCTCACTCCAGAAGAGCGCCAGGTCTTTACTGAGGCCGCTAAGGAAGCAGAAAAAGTAGAGTTTGCCGCTTGGCACAATTCAGTTAATGATGCCAAGAAAAAGGCTGAAGCCATGGGCGTGGAATTTATCACTGTCGATATTAATGAATTCCGCACTAAGATGCTGCCTTTACACCAACAGATCTTAAGTGATACCCCAGATTTACAGACTTTATATGATGCGGCGGTGGCCGCTAACCAAGCAGCTGAGTAGCGCGCCTGCACCACGCTCCCTAGCACGATCCCCAGCTGCACTCACCAGGCAGTGCGCCCGAGCCGCACGCACAAGCTGCACTCACCAAGCAGTGCGCCTGTGCCGCACGCTCCCCAGCTGCACTCACCAGGCAGTGCGCCTGAGCCGCACGCCCGAGCAGCGCTGCTACTACTTCGCGAATCTCGCTCCATGGAGCCCCGCGTTGCGCCTGGCTCCCCACCTACCACCGCCGCCGCGGTGGTTGCGGCAATGGTTAAGACAGTAGCAGCAGTAATAGCAGCAGTAATAGCAGCTGGGCTAGCTCGGAGATGAGCATCAGCTGAGTATTAGCAGCGCGTTAGCTGAGCTAGCTCGGAGATGAGTGTTAGCAGAGCGTCCGCTGAGCGTTAGCTGAGCATCTGCTGCGCTCTGGTTACAAAGTTGTAAAAAGAATAAGGAGTCACATTACAAATATTTAGCAAAATGTTTTAGTTAATAAACAGCTATACTTTTACCTAAGCCCTATTAAGGCCTAAGCATCCTTAATAGCTACACGAGCTCTCTTCCTCGCAGATATTCTTATGCTGAGGCTAAGCCGCTTAGATAAGGTAAAAACTACCGCTTCCCGGCGATACAAGACCTTATCTAGTGAATTAAGCCTGCGGCTAGATGCATAAGCGGCATAATCTTCGCTTATGCGAGCGCACGGAACTGCCAAGTAGAAAGAATATAACTAACTTACTACATAAAAAAGATGACTTTAGAGCTAAACGTGCCGGCTAAATGTTCCAGCTAAATGTGCCATATTTAAAGCCACGCGCTAGCTAGAGCTAGCTTTACGGCATCTTTAGTGAGAATAAGTAGTAAGTTTGGTGAGAGCAGAGCTGTTTATTAACTAAACTGTACTATCAGTAGCATAGCCCCTAAGAGCTCCCCAACCTCAAAGGGAAGAGCTAGCTCTAGCTTAAGTAGAGAAGCATTCCTTCTTTGATAAGCTGAGGTTTACGCTGTGGCTTAAACTCGGCTTAGACTCGGCTTAAACTCGGCTTTGGTAGCGACCTAAGCTAAATTTTACACAGAGGCTCAGGCTACTTAGTTTAGAGACAGCAGAGCGCGGTACGCCCCCCTTTATAGGGACAAGCCCACGTTCTACCTGTTTACAGTAAAGACGCTTTAGCGTCTTGTCAGGCATCAGCAGGCCATAGAGCATTTAAAGCAAGCATCCAGATTGCACCGTTAATGGAGCTAAGAGCACCATTTATTGCCTTAAGCACTCGCGTACGGAGCATCACGCTTACTCGTAATCTCGCGCTTACTGATTTTACTTAACGACGGACAAGGCTAAACATAAGCTCATTGCTCCCCTCTTTTTCGCTTAACTCTAACTTTATTAAGCTTAGCTCCCTTTAAAGTCACTAAGAGCACAAGTTAGACCTGAGGTGCAAAAAAAGCTGTGGAGGATTGGCCTTTTCCTCCCTCGCCATAAGGCGATGGTTTCCTGAGGCAAATCTATGAAAGCATTCATGGACAAGGATTTCTTGCTCGAAAACGACACTGCCTGTAAGCTCTTCCACGAGCATGCAGCCAAGATGCCGATTATCGACTACCACTGCCACATTAACCCCGCCGAAATTGCTGAGAACCATCAGTTCCGCAATATCACCGAAGCTTGGCTGGGTGGTGATCACTACAAGTGGCGTATGATCCGCTCCAATGGTGTACCAGAGAGTTTGATCACTGGTAAAGAAAGCACCGACTATGAGAAGTTCGAGCAATTTGCTAAGAGCTTACCTCGCGCTATCGGTAACCCTCTCTATCACTGGACTCACTTAGAGCTGCAACGCTACTTCAATATCGACAAGCCTCTGAATGAGAAGACCTGCAAAGAAATCTGGGAAGAGTGCAATGCTAAGCTCGCTACCGAAGACTTCCGCGTCCAGGCTATCATCAAGCGCTCTAACGTTAAGTTAGTCGCCACCACCGATGATCCAGGTGACTCTTTAGAGTGGCACAAGAAGATTGCAGCTAATCCTTGCTCTTGCCAAGTCGTTCCAGCATGGCGTCCTGACAAGGCCATGAAGATCGAAAAGGATCAATTCAAAGAATATGTCGACCACATCGCCTCTTTAACCAACCGCACCATTAATAATTGCCAAGAGTTCTTTGCCGCTTTAGATGAGCGCATGGAGTTCTTCAATCAGATGGGCTGTAAGGCTTCTGACCACGGTGTCGACTACGCTTACTGCCGTATCGTCTCCGAGGGAGAGTTAGAGCAGATCTATCAAAAGGGTCTTAAGAATGAGCCTTTAACTGAGGCTGAGGTTGAAGCTTACAAGACCATGATCCTGCTCCACTTAGCTAAGGGCTACACCAAGTACGGCTGGGTGATGCAGATGCACTATGGCGCTATCCGTGACCCTAACAGCAAGATGTTTAAGGTCTTAGGCGCTGACACCGGCTATGACACTATCGATACCCGCCCTTGCGCTCGTGGCGTTACCTCCTTCATGGATGCCCTAGTTGCTCGCGACGCTCTGCCTAAGATGGTGTGGTATTCCTTAAATCCATCTGATAATGCCGCTATCGGTACCGCTATCGGTGCTTTCCAGGGCCCAGAAGCTCAGGGCAAGATTCAGCAGGGTTCGGCTTGGTGGTTCAATGACAACTACCAGGGCATGATCGACCAAATGACCAGCTTAGCTAACCTCTCCGTGTTAGGTAACTTCGTTGGTATGTTAACTGACTCCCGCTCCTTCCTCTCGTACACCCGTCACGAGTACTTCCGCCGCATTCTCTGCAACCTGATCGGCACCTGGGTCGAGAAGGGCATGTACCCATGCGACATGGAGTTTTTAGGTCAGTTAGTGGAAGATATCTCTTTCAACAACACCAACCGTTACTTCAACTTTAACGTCTAAGTAACGCTCAGCTCACGCTAACGCCACCGCGTCAGCGCCAGCTGTGACTCTAAGCTAAGTAAAGTTCAGCAAAGCTAGACAAAGCACCGCTGGCTTAGCCGAGAAAAGCAAGCGCCCTGTACCTCTAGGTCAGGGCCTTGTTGTTTCTAATGCCCTCTCTATCTTCCTATATCTACAGCCCACCCCGATGCTAACCAGCACTCACCAGCTCTTACCAGCTATCGCCAGCACTCAGCTTACTAGCGCTTACCAGCACTTACCAACTCTTACCTTACTAAACCTTGCTTTGGCAATCAGATTGGCCACATTTAATCGCGGAAAGAGCGTACTCAACAGTTTTTCCTCCCAACAAGCTCTAATTTTTACCCCGCCCAAGCATCGTAAATTTACTTTGTAAGAAGTTGGGGCCGCTGCAAAAGGCTTATATATCGTAAAATAAATGCTTTGTTTGTCATTACCAAGGCAAGTAAACAGCCACCATGCCCCCGCTTATTATCTGGCTTTAAACTAGCGCATCTCTCTAGAAGCCTAGCCTACCACCGCCACCTCTCCTGCTTCAGCCACTCCGCACCAACAAAAAAGCCCCAGTAACCAGACGCTAGCACAAGCAACCATAGTTCTGGGGCTAAGATAAGTAGATAGGCCACAGCAGATAAGCAATAAGTGCTCATTACCACATGAGCTCACTGCATAGCACATGCTTGTTACGCCGCGCATGCTCATTACCGCACGAGCTCACTGCATAGCACATGCTCGTTACGCTGCACATTCTCACTGCAACAGGTGCACCTTAGCGCAAATGTTAATACTGCAGGGGTGAGCTTACGGATAAGCGCACGGTCGCTGCTGCTCTAACTAACAGCACCCGGCGGCGCTGATGCTACGCTGATTCAGGCTAAGAATTAGCGTTAGAGTTACTGAGCGCCGCGGCCTTGTCATTGGCCTTATCATCCTTGGCTTGGGCAATATTTGTTAAGAGCACCGACTCAATAGAGTTTTCCTCCACCTTGAGGATCTCTAACTTCCACTTGGTCATGGCGATAACCTCACCTGGCTCCGGCATGCGTTGCAGATAGTCCAAAATAAAGCCGGCAATGGTGTGGTAAATATCGCTAGCCGGCACATTAAAGCCTGTCATACGCGAGACATCTTTTAAGATAGCCCCACCATCAATCTTAAAGACACCTGGAGAAACCTTAACTAATTCAGGCATCTCACTTTGGTCAGGTAACTCACCTGCAATTTGCTCCATGATGTCATGTAAAGACACAATGCCTTCAAAGTTACCAAACTCATCAAAGATAAAGGCCAGCTTTTTCTTGCTTTTACGAAACTCCTCTAAGGCCTTAGTCACCGAGACTGTCTCTGGTAGGAATAAAGGAGTGCGCAATTTGCTCTTTAATAGCGAGTACACCACCTGCTCTTCATTAGCAGCGGCTCCGGCCCCGCTACTTGCTTGCACTCCGCTACTTGCTTGCGCCCCGCTACTAGTTTGATCCCCGCTAGCATCATTAGCACTAACAGCGCTAGTACTGCTGGCAATAGCATCGGTATCTGAAGCGGCATTGACCGGACTAGCTAAAGAAGCAAAAACCGGGTCTAAGCAGCTTAATTCCACCGCGAGAATATCATTACGCTTAATGTAGCCTATAGGCACATCGCGATGGTCAGCATCATAAGCCACTAAACGCGAAAAGCGATTACCCTGCATTTTCGCGATAATCTCGGGTAAAGATTCGGAGATATTTACTTGGTCAACATCGGTGCGTGAGGTCATCACACTGCGTACAGGCAGCGAGCTTAGTTGCAACACCCGCGACACCATCTCTTTTTCAGTGTTGTTAAAGACATGTGAGCCCGTGCGGGAAACAATAGCTTCTTTTAAGGTATGTACCTGGTTTTGGTTAGATCCTAATAAACGCAGTACTAAGTTAGCTGCTACTTCACGGCTCTGCATCGAAGCTTTGCCATTACCATCACCTAAATGCAGGGTATTCTTACGGGCAATTTGGTTAAAGATTTCGATAACAATCGAGAAACCAATGGCCGCATAGAGGTAGCCCTTAGGTACATTAAAGCCAATGGACTCCATGATCAGGCTAAAGCCAATTAATAGGAGGAAACCTAAGCAAAGAATGACTAAGGTTGGATGATGGCTAATAAACTCGGTAATAAAACGGGAGGCCATGGTCATAATGGCCATCGCAATGACGACGGCAAACATCATGATAAATACATGGTCAACCATACCCACAGCAGTGATAATGGAATCTAAGGAAAAGATGGCATCTAACACCATGATCTGCATGATGACTAAATACATAGCCGAACCTGCCGCCTTACTGACGGAGAGTTCCTCATCAAAGCCCTCTAATTTCGAGTGCAACTCGTGAGTAGCCTTATATAAGAGGAAGAGACCACCCACCATGAGGATAATATCGCGTCCCGTAATGCCATGTCCGGCCACCTCAAAGAGAGGTTCGGTCATGTTGACGATCAAGGACATACAGGCAAGTAAGATGAGACGTATCGCTAAAGCACCCGCTAAACCGCAGTAGCGCGCCATATCACGCTGCTTCTCGGGCAATTTAGCGGTCAAAATTGCGATAAAGACCAGGTTATCAATACCTAAAACAATCTCAATGACCACCAAGGTGAGCATACCGAGCCATGCTGTCGGGTCTGAGACCCAAGCCATATCGAACATGACATGGTGCACCGCTATGGGATCCATAAAAATATTACCTTTCTCTATTTAATGTTAGGGGTTAATAACTAACTAAACGCCAGCCTCAGTTCAAGCTCAAGCTAGCGCGCACGCCGTGGCGCTAGATAATGCTCATACGAGCACCGCGCTGCTACCGCTCTACGATGTAGCCAGTGCTCAGCTCTTAGCCAAGCATAGCTACTTAGTCAAGCATAGCTATTTAGCTAAGCATAGCTACTTAGCCAAGCTTAGTTAGCTGCAACCAAAGTTAAAAATCAAAATTTAGGGACACTAGTCGACACTAGTTAATACTAGTCGACACTAATTAACACTTGTAAGTGCAATCAGCCACTAGCATGAATCTAACCACCACTAGCAGGGGCTAGCAGGCACTATTGGAATCTAACAGTCACTAGCAGGGACTAGCATGCTCTATCAGGAGATAGCAAACACTAGCAAGTAATATCTCCAGCTATCATTAGCTTCATAATTGGCTTAACTGCCACGCTAAGCCAAAGTGTTCTTAGGATGCTAGATAAACTACAGGCTTAAAGCCTCACTTGCCACTACTGCTACATGGAACATGGCCCCATGTCCCCAATCGTAGTACCAACCAAAGACTCTAAGCCTGTAGCAAATATTAAATCATTAAGCGCCTAAAACCGCAAAAAAATCAGGGAAAGCACGAAGAGAGCACTGGCTCTGGCGCCTGGCTCACAGTCTAAGTTTAGCTCACAGTCTAAGCTTACCAACGACATGAGCCCGAGACGCTTTGGCAAGTAGCTCCGTGGCTGCGCAAATGAGGGCCACTAGCAGCGCAAAGTAGTGCAAATTGTAGCGCTGGTTGTAGCACTGGTAGTGCTCCTTGTGCTCACTCAAGTAGTGGCACAACTGCTGTTGCTAGTTGTACTACTGTTGGTAGTGGCTCTGCTACTAATGCAACTTGTGCTACTGCTGGTAATGACTTTGCTTGTGGCAGTTGGTGGTTACTAAGCTGGCTAAGCTTGCTTAACAGGATCTGCTTGCTCTGCTTACTAAGCTGGTTCAGCTAGCTATGCTTACTAAGCTTAAATTGGCTTACTTAGCTTGTTTAGCTTAAATGAGCTTACTTAGCGGGAGCCGTGCTTACCAAAGCTACCTGCTGCCCCTTTACCGCCCTTACCGCCTTTAGCACCACCATTGCTGCCCTTACCCCAAGGAGATAAAGCTTGGTTGCTATAGCTAATGTTAAAGGAAGAGCTCTTGCCCATACTGCGGTCATTGCTCCGCCCAGATACATCAGAGCGCTTGGTAGTACTTCCACCTTTACCCCAAGTGGTCGTACGGGTATTACGGCTATCGCGTGCGCTGTGGTTATCGCGGCTATCGCGGCTCTCACGCTCTGGACGATCCTCATGCTTTAAAAAGCGGTCAAAGTAACCTTCTTGCGAGCGTGAGCTATTATCATTGCCATAGCCACCATGGGTACGACTGTGCTCTTTGTCTTTACCCCAACCCTGAGCTTTATCTTTGCCCTGAGCCTTATCTTTGCCCTTAACTTTATCCCTAAGCTTGCTGAAGTTACGCTTGGCACTATCACCTAAGCTTAAAGGAGTAGCGGTGTACTCTTCGCTACTTAAAGGTGGTAATTGCGCCTTGGAGCGGAGCTTGTTCATCTCGGCTAAGGTAAGTTCACGTAACTGACCTGACTTCATCCGCGGGTCTAAATTAAAGCCCGCATAAGAGATACGGATTAAGCGGCTTACTTGTAAACCTACCGCCTCCCACATACGGCGCACCTCACGGTTACGCCCCTCTTTTAAGGTGACATCAAACCATTGGTTACGGTTATCACCACCACGATACTCAATGGCATCAAACTTACCTAAGCCATCTTCAAGCATCACGCCTTGTCGCAATTGCTCTAATTGCTCGTCAGTGACATCACCATAGACACGCACAGAGTAGACACGCTCAATGCCAAAACGAGGATGCATTAAGGCATGGGCTAAATCACCATCTGTGGTGAAAAGTAAAAGACCAGAGGTATTAAGATCCAGACGTCCGACATTAATCCACTTGCCCGCATCTAAGTGTGGTAAGTGGTCGAATACAGTAGGACGATTTTGCGGATCGGAAAGTGAAGAAATTTCACCCTCCGGCTTGTAATACATGAGGCAGCGCTTTTCGATCTTGTTACTGCGTGGAGAGTACACCACTTTGCCATCGATTTTGACTACGATGTTCTCATCATTAGTACGGAACCCAAGGCTCACCACCTGGCCATTAACTTCGACCCGACCGGCATCAATAAGCGCTTCTAAAGAGCGGCGCGAACCAATACCAGCATTAGCTAAGAGCTTGTGGAGCTTAAAGCCCGCCACTTTTTCCTGCTCTAAGCTAGCCCCCCGCAGCGCTTGCACAACCTTGGCTTTTTCATGACGTTGAGCAGCTGCTTGTCTTTCTTGAGTCTTGCGCTTGGCATAGTCGGACACCAATGCGCCTTTGGCACTAGCGCCAAAACCGGTACCAGCACCCAAACCAGTACCAGCACCCAAACCGCTACCAGCACTCACACCAGCACGCTGTTGCTTTACTAAAGCCCGCGCATGTATAGGTAAACGGGCGGCTAATTTATCGCCCTTAGCGAAATCTCCAGCTTTTCGTCCTAAGCTAGAACCACCTCGTGCTACCGCATAAGCGCTGCGTGTGGCTCCCGCCGTAGTATGGCTCATCATATGAGCTCTATTTCCAGTGGTAGGATGATGAGACAGGGCACCCCCTAATTTGGAGTTACGCCCTCCCTGGCGCAGCGCTGAGCCCTGACGCCAATCTTTAGCACTTAAAGTGCTGTCTTGACGCTGCTTAGCGCTACCACGATTGTTTCGTCCCCAACTGGTTTGTTTACGCATTAAAGAATCCCTTCTTGAAAAAGAACAACCACTTCGTGCCGCCGCACTCCTCGCGTGCCCACGCGCACTGGCGCCCGCATATCTACGTGCCCATGCCGGCACAACGCTAACGCTACTAATCGTAGCTTAAGCTACTGAAAGAGCTCATGCTTTGGGTTTAGCTTAGCTGGCATTAATAAATTAGCCCGCTGATAGTTTTCCCTGACGCTGGTTGCAGCGATTGTTCTGCGTTTGTTTACCAACCTCCCTATCTTAGGAGGTCATATCAATGATGAAATTAAATTTTTCTCACAAAATCTGTATGCAAGCAAACAGCTTGCCGCTTAGCTCAAGCTGACAGAGCAAGCAGGCGTCTTCAGCTAGCATCCCAAGCTTGCTAAGAGGGCTTTCTCCATAGGATTGCCCCCCAAGCTTGCTCCTTAAGCTGGCAGCCCAAGCTTGTCGCTCAGCATGCTACTAAAGCTTGCTCCTTAAGCTAGCGCCCCCGATTGGCAGCTCAAGCTACACCCTAAGATGCAGCATGACCTGCTACAAACTAAGGAGCCGACCAAGAGGCAGCGCAGCAACCTTTCTACTTGCCTTAAACCTGATTAATATACAAGATTTAGATTAGGTAAAAAACAGATAAATGAGAGCTTAGTATAGCTATTTATCACCTTAGCCGCAGCTATTTCTGTGACAATACCATCTCATGTGCGTTCCCCATACCCAAGTGCACCTCATAATTCTCATTAAGACTAGGGCTAGCACTAACTAAGATTAGTACGAACTAAGACTAGTACGAACTAAGACTAGTACGAACTAAGACTAGTGCGAACTAAGACTAGTGTGAACTAAGACTAGTGTGAACTAAGACTAGTGCGAACTAAGAATAGTGCGCAGTAGCTTCCCTACTAACGTCCACAAATACTAAGGATAGTGCGAACTAAGACAAAGGTCTTAGCTAACTAAGATTACCGTTAGCGCGAACTATTCTTAGTTTGATACCTAGGTTGCAGAGCGTCCTTTGCGTATTATGCTCAGCTAAAAAGTGCTAGAGATGATGTAAAATTAAAGACAATGATATTTGCTCTAAAGTAAACCGGGCTTAGCCTAAGCGGTACGCTATCTTGATAAATACCTCTGCCGTATAGGGCTCTTACTTACTGTTGCTTATTTTTTCCTGATACTTGTTTGCATATTAAAAGGCTTAAGGCTGTTTCCAGGAGTGTTCTCTTTTAATTTGACTAGAGCTAAGACTTAGCTTAAAGCTAAAGCTGAGCCTCAGCTTACTCATAGTGAAATAAGAGCAAGGCTAAAGCAAAGCTAAAGCTGACCATTAGCTTACTCATAGTGACACCCAAGCTTAGCCTTTACGCATCCTGATAATGTCATGAGCCTCAAGCCAAGTTCATAAGAGAAATCTCTTAAGCTAAAGGCATCGGCTTGCAACTGGTCCTGCTACATGAGCCTGGTGATACCTGGATTTTAGTTCCTTGCTAAGTCCTGGAGGCTGTATGAGGGCTAATACTATCAAGCTTATCTCTAAGTACCTGCTCCTGATCCTAAGGTAAAGCCAAGCACAGGCATAAGCCTGGATTTTAGCTACAGTTTGGGCTGAGGCTGCAGTTTACAGCTGAAATTTTAGTTTGCGCTGCGGCTTTAGAGGTACAGCTGCTAAAGTAAGGCTTTAGAGGTACAGCTGCTAAAGTAAGGCTTTAGAGATGCAGCTTATGAAGTGAGACCTCCAAGATGCGGCTTCTAAAGAGAGCTTTAGAGATGCAGCTTATGAAGTGAGACCTCCAAGATGCGGCTTCTAAAGTGAGCTTTAGAGATGCAGCTTATGAAGTAAGGATTAAGAGGTGCGGCTTTATAGCTATGGCCAAGCTTAGAGCCAGGGCGCCCTAGCGTAGTTCTAGAGCTACCTAGCTTTAACAACCTTAATGCCACTCCCGCCTACAGGTTATGCTTTCCTGAGGAAAATCTATGAAAACAGTTACGGTTTCGCTCTTAGGCGAGAGTTTCACGCTACGCTGTCATAAGAGTCAAGCTGACTCACTACAACGTGCAGTAGGTAAGATCCAAGAGATTACCGCTAAAATCTTGCGCGATAACCCTAGTTTAACCCCTCAGCAAGCGGCGATCATTGCAGCTATCGAAAGTCAGAGCCAACTCCAGCGCTATCTTGATACCTCAACTCCATTCCAAGAGCAGGCCTCACAGCTTATCCATAGGATTAAACGCAATCTCGATACTTTTGAATCCTAAAAAGCGCGCTAGCTTTATGCCAAGCAAAGCCAGCCATGCGCAGCACAGCGTAGCGCAGCACCATGCAGCACAGCGTAGCGCAGCACCATGCAACACAGCGTAGCGCAGCACCATGCAGCACAGCGTAGCGCAGCACCATGCAGCACAGCGTAGCGCAGCACCATGCAGTGCAGCATAGCCAGGTGCGATGCCGCGTAATGCAGCCATGCTAAGTGCCGAGCCATGCAGCATAGCCAGGTGCAATGCAGGGCGCCGCACAGAGCTCAGTGCTCATATTCAGGCACAGGAAGAAACGGGTGAAACACACTACTTACAACAAAAAAACCGTGCAAGATTTAAGGCAAAGAATTAAAGAGCAGCGCCGGGCGCTTTCTCTTGCTGAAGTTAATGCCTTATCACAGCAAGTCTATGCCCAAGTAGCCAAGCATCCCTTTTTACAAACCCCGCGTACCATTGCCTCATACTTAAGTTGCGCTGGGGAAATCGCTACTACTGAGATTAATAGCTTCTTAGGGAGCTTAGGCCATCATCTCTGTCTTCCGGTCATTGATCCTGAGATTAAAGGGCAAATGGAGTTTTATCGCTATAACGAGGGCGATACGCTCTATCCTAATCGCTATGCTATTTTAGAACCGGCCGTTACCCCGCAAAGTCATGTTGCTCCGGATTTACTTGAAGTAGTACTTGTGCCTTTAGTAGCCTTTAATACCAAAGGCGATCGCGTCGGCATGGGGGGAGGCTATTACGACCGCCTCCTCAAAAAGATCAGCATATCTTGCATCACGATAGGACTAGCCTATGATTTTCAAATGGTGCCTAATCTCTCTTGCCAGCAGTGGGACATGCCTCTAGACGAGATTATTACCCCAACCCAGCATTACATCTGTAATAGCAAGTACTCAGCGCTAGCACCAACCTCTAGCACTAGCCGCTAGCACTCTTAGCACGTACTAATCTAGGCACTAATACTAAGCTAGTGTGAGACCATGCTTCTTTCCATCTGAGCTAAACCTGTCCCCTGCCGCCATAGTGCTTTATCGCACTTCTTAGTGATTAATGGCGCTTTATCGCACTTTATGGCACGACCCACCACTGCTTTGCTCCATAGTTATCTCCTGCTTTTCTCAGAGAATTCCTCTTCTCTCCTGCCTCCTCTGTCCTCACTTTGCTCTTACCTAACTTTTTACTCCTGGCTTTGGCCATTAGATTGGCATCATTTACTCTTGGAATGGGCGTACTCAACAGTTTTTCTTACCAACAAGCCGTAATCCTTAGCACACCAAAGCATTGTAAATTTACTTTGTATGAAGTTGTAGCCGCCGTAAAAGGCTTATATATCGTGAAATAAATGCTTTGTTTGTCATGGACAAAACAAGTATTTGTCATGGCTAAAACAAGTACTTGTTATGGCTCAAGCAAGTAGCTAAGTAGACCTACGTATCTAAGCTTAGGCGTAGGTAGCACATACATCCCTTAAGCATTAGGAGAGATAGCTTCGTGAGCAGCGGCGAAAATGGAAAGAGAAGAGGCGAGGCAAAAATAGATAGCGAAGATGGAAAACGAAGAGGTGAGGTGAAGCGAAGAGGTGAAGCGAATATAGGGGGCGATGGAGGCGAGACAAGAAAGTTTGAGAAAATTGGGGGGCAAGACAAAAAAGTTTGAGGAGACCTAAGGGCGATCAGGTCGCCTGTCTGCTCCAAACAAAAAGGCACTACGCTAAGGTAGTGCCTTAATGGGGCTGCTGTAGCGAGATAGCTACATAGTAATCAAGCCTATAGACCTAAGAGTGCGTCCACTGTCTTTATAAACTGCATCAGCTTGCTCAAGCAAGGCTTTCTGTTTAAGCGTTCTGGTTAGGCTTTCTGGTCAGAATGATTTAACCAAGCAATCTTAACCAATCATACTTAACCAAGCAGACTTAATTTAGCTTCTAAATTTAGCTTCTAAACTTAGCTATCTTAACTTAGTTAGCCGAGCTAAATCTCGCAATCTTAAGAAACTCACCTAGCTTAGTAAGATAGATCATCCTAGCTTCAAATACCCAACCAAGCTAATAAGGTTAATGCAAATCCAAGCTAAGCAAATATAAGCTAATCCAAGCTCATCTAATACTAGCCAAGCGCCTGGAACTCATCCTCACACTAGATCCTTACGACTTAGCAACTTGCTTAAATTACTATGAGCACAAAACACAAGAAGATAATTACTTGGCAGCACTAGCCTCTGCTGCGGTGGCGTCAGCGTTTTCTGCGGCGGCATCAGCGTTTTCCGCGGCAGCATCACTCTCAGGCTCAGCTGTAGTAGCCGATAATTCTAAAACACCAGCCTGAACCGCAGTGGTATTCTCAGTAGTTGCCTCAGTGCTAGTAGCGTCAGCAGCAGTGCTATCAGCTGCACTATTATCACCACTTACAATAGCGTTGTCAGTTGCAGCATTGTCAGTTGCAGTGCTGTCAGTAGCAGCGGCAGCACTAGCACCATCTTCGGCTGGAACATCAGACACTTCTGGAGCCACATTATTAATTGGAGCGCTCTCATCAAAAGGAACATCACTATCTAAAGCAGGCACATCTTCAGGGCTGGCTTGCTGTTCTACCACCTGAGTCTCGCTATCGCCAATGTTAGTGAAGTCACCTGTCTTAACGTCTTGATTCTTTTGCAGATAGCCAATGAATAAGCAAATGGCAAAGAAGACAACTGCTAAAATCCAGGTGGAGCGAGTCAAGAAGTTACCCGAACCTACCGCGCCGAAAACGGTATTGGACGCACCAGCACCAAAGGAAGCGCCCATGCCTGCGCCTTTACCCTGTTGTACTAAAATAAGGGCAACAATAGCTACTGAGACCAGTAGCAGTAAAACAATAACAATCTCGTACATAGCAAAACCGTTGAGGCTTAAAAATGATAATTTTAGCTGTGCAATGATACCTACCATGCTCTAATTTATCAAGCCCCCTAGAGGGGCTAAGCCTAGCTAAGGTCCACCAATTTCGGCAATTAAAAGCGCTCTAGCCTAGCCTAGATGACAAAGATACTAAAAACTATCCTTAGCTTACTATGCTAATAATCAGGATAAATAAGGCATTTTTACTCATATTCACGCGTAATTCCCCTTATCTTCGCTCTAACTAGCAGCATCGCTAGATAAACTGCGTAAACAAGCACTTTATCTGTGAACAGCTAAACTAAGCCCCACCATAGCTCCTCAACTGCTCCTACCAAATTTAGTTAAGCCTACTATGAGGCTAAGTTAGCGTAAACTCCACTTAGCTAAGCACTTTAAAAACACTGCTTAAAAAGTTATAAAGATCACGCAATGGTTTATCCAGCAATGGCTTATCTAGCAATAGCTTATATATCAGGTATAGCCATACCTAATTAGTCATAACCATAGCCCTTTAAGGAAATTAGTCATGCTGAGCTTAGCTTATATATATATATCAGAAGCTACCTGATTTTTGCTCATAGCCCTCATATCTCCCACAAGTATTCCTATTACAAGTATTGCTGCTATCTTTCATTTTACTTGGCGCTTAAGCTCCAGCAAAGAAAAAAGCAGGCCCTAGCCTGCTTTTGCCGTAATACCTACTATTAAATAGTGCTTAGTAACTAAGCGCCCCGCCTCTTCTTTGCTCCTCCTTTATCCCTACTTTGCCTCTATTTTGTCCCAGCATTCAGATGGCAGGATTAGGCCTGAGACCATGACCAGGGGAAGGATAGGAATATACCGAACCATATAGGACCATACTCTGAAAATGGGCTACAAGCACCAAACAGCAAAGATGGGCCGCCGCGTGTCCCCGCGACAAATAGGCTCTGTAGCCTAGAAGCGGTAGTCCCGCGGGATATAGACGGGTGCTCCCGTGGAATATAGACGGGTGCTCCCGTGGAATATAGACGGGTGCTCCCGTGGGATATAGATGGGTAGTCCCACGGAATGGAGTTGTACCAGCATCGCGCGGGACAGGCGTGGGACAGACATAAGCCAAGCACAGAACAAGCGCGGGAGCGGTGTGCGGCTGATGCTATAGCTGCGACTATAACTGAGGCTATGGCTGCAGATGTAGCTAAGGCAGGGCTGCGGCAGAGGCTAAGCTTCTTTAAGCCTGCTGAGGCTGGTTAGGCCGTTTGGCCAGGTTTAGCCGGTTTAGCCAGGTTTAACCTAGTTTGGCCTAGTTTAGCCTAGTTTAGCCAGGTTAGGCCTCTTCCGCTTGCTTGCGAATACAATCGGCAATGCGCACAGCGAGGCTATGCACCTGCTCACGTTCTTCGCCCTCGACCATCACGCGGATCAAAGGTTCGGTACCGCTCTTACGCAGCAGCACCCGGCCCTTATCTTGGAGCTGGTCTTCTACCGCCTTAACTTCAGCTAGCACCTTTTCATCACTAAGAGCATCAAAGCCGGTGCTTAAGCGAATATTGATGAGTTCTTGTGGGAACATACGCAGATCAGAAGTGAGGTCATGCAGACTCTTACCCGAGCGAATTGAAGCCTTTAACACCTGTAAAGCAGAGACGATTCCGTCACCTGTTGAGGTGTAATCTAAGCAGATAATATGGCCACTATTCTCACCACCTAAGCGCCACTTGCGCTTAAGCATCTCTTCCATAACATAGCGGTCGCCCACGGCGGTGCGGACAAAGTCGATACCAGCCCGTTTTAAAGCTAACTCAAAGCCTAAGTTAGACATCAAGGTACCAACCACGCCACCAATGAAGCGATTGTTCTTATGACGGTCTAAGGCAATGATATATAAGAGGGCATCACCATCTAAAACATGACCATGCTTATCTACCATGAGCACGCGGTCGCCATCACCATCAAAGGCAATACCAACATCTGCCTTAGCCGCTAAGACCCGCTCGACTAAGCTCTCCGGATGAGTTGAACCAACTCCATCATTGATATTGATACCATTAGGAGATACGCCCATACAGGTAACGGTAGCACCTAATTCCTTAAAGACTAAAGGAGCCACATGATAGGTAGCACCATGAGCGCAATCTAAGACGATGTGTAAGCCCTCTAGGCTTAATTGTGAGTCAAAGGTCGACTTGCAGAACTCAACATAACGGCCTGGAGCATCATTTTGGCGATAAGCGCGTCCAAAAAGCGATGGCTCAGCTAACTCAATCTCATGGTCTAAAGCTTCTTCAATGGCCATCTCCACTTCATCCGGGAGCTTGGTACCCTCATGAGAGAAGAACTTAATACCATTGTCATAGAAAGGATTATGAGAGGCCGAAATAACCACTCCTAGGTCGGCGCGAAAAGCCTTAGTCAGATAAGAAACGGCAGGGGTAGGCATAGGCCCTAACAGTACGGTCGACACACCAGCGGCACTAAAACCAGCTTCTAATGCAGCTTCCAGCATGTAGCCGGATAAGCGGGTGTCTTTACCAATAATGACCCGTCCTTGGTCATTACGTAACAAGACCTTACCTGCTGCCATACCTAAGCGCATGACAAAATCAGGAGTAATAGGATACTGGCCCACCCGGCCTCGTACTCCGTCAGTACCAAAATACTTGCGTTTTAAGCCTGTGGCCATGTGCACTCCTTTTTCTCAAGCTTAACAATGAGACTAAAAGACATCTCTCTACTAAGCTGCAATTGCTGCGCCGCCGCTTATTAGCCGCACCTGTTAAGCCACAGCTTTACCACAGCTTGCCGTCGCTGCGGCAGCTGCCGCATTTACATCCGCAGCATCCGCAGCACGCACTGCTGAGGCCACCAAGACCTGCTAGCGCATCGCCCCCTGCTGGGGCTACTAAGGATTTGCCGTACTTAATAGACCGAGCTTAATAAAGAGAAAAGCTAAGCTGTAATTTTAGAGCAATTTACACCTAGCAAGATAGCTCCCCAGCACATGGCAAGAGATAGGGCATGTACGATAAGCAATATGGAGCCAAGCCAATGGTCAAATCAAGGCTCAAGGCAAGGGCAAGTTCTAAGCCGTATCAAGTCAGGTAACGGAGGTGATTACAGGGAACAGAGCTGATTATAGGTAACGGTGCTGGTTAATTCAGTGTGGAGCGGTGCTGGTTACAGGGAGCAGTGCTGGTTAGTTCAGTGTAGAGCAGTACTGGTTGGTACACAGTGTAGGGCAGTACGGCTTAATCCAGCGTAGCACAAGTAGCGGGAAACGGTACACAGCTTAAACCAAACTATACGCTCTACCAGCGGCCGCGCGGCGCGAGATGTTAAGGACAAGCAAGATCAGCGTGCGCGCCGGAGCTCCCGGCGCCCGGAGTCCTTGTGCGCTAGAGACTTAGCACTTGTGTCCAGCGCCCGGGACATGGAGTTTGCGGGCTAACCTCGGGACATAGAGCTTGTAATCCATGCCCCAGAGCATGGAACTTGTGGGCTAACCTAGGGACTTGGAACTTGCTTGTGCACCCGAGCCCAGCTTAGCTTATACCAGAGTCAAGCATAAGCTTATGCCAGTGCCGCGCTAATCATATGCCACTGTGAGCTAATCATACGCTACTGTAAGCGCAGCGTACGACCAAGCTGCTAGTGATGGGAACAGCATAAAGCCAAGCTACGTGGCTTTTATACTTCTAGCGCTTGTTCTTCTTGCGCTGACGCTTGAGGGCAAGTTTTTGCGCCCGATTACGCTTGAGACGGGCTAAGTGCTTTAAGGTAGTACCAATGGCACGCGAGAGTTTAAATGGACGGGCACTACGATGGAGGGCATGCCAGGTATCAAAAGCTAAAGCTAAATCGTATACCCGGCGCGTTCTAATAATGCGTACGCCCTGTTGCTCAGCATATAAAGCCACAGCAGTCACAACCGCAGCATTATGTGGCTGAATCATAGTCAAGTTTTCACTACTATCTTCACTATCATCTTCGGGCTCCAACTCGCTCTCTACAGCTGTTGCCACAGCAGCTGAGCTGGCGTCAATAGAGCTAGTGGAGGTAGAGATGGCGGCGCTAGGGCTTACCAAAGTAGCATCAGCAGAACCAGTAACGTCAGCTGCTTGAGCCTTCATTTCCGGGCACAGGTCAGTAATAGTGTAATGTTCTTCAGCATAATCATCATAGGCAGCCGTAGGATGAGCACTATGCTCTGAGTCAACACGTGGCAGAACCACAGAGAGAGGAAGGCCAAAGCTATTAAAGGTCTTAAGACGACCTAACATCTTAAGACGGAACTCTACCGAAGTAGTCAGGCTAATCATGGGGTCGAGTACCAGACGATTACGCGGAATCTTGGCATTAAGACAAGCATCGATACGCTCATAGAAGAACTCTGCTACCGCCGCACAAGGGTCAATAGACTCATCTTGCTCGTCAAACAGGCGCTCTTGGTCATAGATCAAGCAGACAGCACAGCCTAATTTAGCTACTGTCTCTAAAGCTTGCGGGGCTCTTAAGGCTAAGGGGTCAATAATAATCTCTGCGCCTACCTCAACTACCTTGGCCATAATCTGAGGGTCGGAGGTAAAAACAGCCTTAATGAGCTGGCAATCATGTAATTGCTCTAGCGCCGTAGTCAAAAGCAGTGCCTCATCTTCACTAGTAAGATTAGGGTCACGTCCACTTATGACGCCTAACTCGATAAAGGTAGCACCGCTCTCTTCATACTCACAAGCTAAATCTTTGAGCTCCTCGGCACTTAAAGGAGCGAGTGGATCTAAATCCACTTTACCCATAATGGTGGTGCTATCTAACTCTAGCACGCGATTCTTGAGATGCAGATTCACTGCTGCTCCTCCTCACAACTACAAGGCTTTCCGCCCTACCTCTTTGGCTTAGCTACATAAAACCTGGCTAAACTTAGGTACATAAAACCAGCTAAGTTTCGCTAAAACTTAGCTTACGGAAAGCTTCGCTAAACTTAGCTAAGTAAAGACTGGCTCAACTTAGCTATGTAAAGTCTACTCCGCAGCTATGTAAAGCCTACTCCGCAGCTATAGTTACAGCTACGCAACTACAGCTACAGCTATAGCTAGGCCAAGCTTTATCCATTCCCCTCAGCTTGATTAGCCCCATTAAGACTTATCAGCTCCATCAAACAACGCTGCGCTTGACTTACTTGCTATCACCCAACTTACTTTCTTTTATCCAAAAGATAAAACCATTATCGTGCAAATGCCGCTCCAAAGCGCCCTAAAAAGCCTCAAACTAGCCTTACCCTAGCCTTATTTGCTAAATCTTAGTAGAAGATAGTGCAGTTTAAACAGATAACGCACTTTTATAGGGAATATACGGGTAAATTAGGTTCACCAGCGCTCTTTAAAGGAGTGTTGAGGTATGCATCAGCACAAACAGACATTCTCTCAGTTTAGCGACACTTATGCCCACTATTAGCGCAATTAACCTCATAAAAAGATAAAAATACCTGCTTCAAGCGACCAAATGACTTTGGCGTTTATGGCTAAAAATATCGAAACTAGGGAAAAAAAGTAGTGCATATTTAAACCTACTTGGAGGCAATTTTACTAAGGTTTGCTAGGCTCTTGTGGCTACTTCCATAGAAAGAGCAGAGCTCTTCCACAAACTAGAGCTTAATTCAGACGCGCCGCTCTCTTAATCTCTCACTGCTTTGCCATTGGTCTACACAGCCTAATTCTTGCTTTGGCAATCAGCTTGGCAACATTTAATCTCGGATGAGCCTAAACAGCGATTT
>Cebus_capucinus_imitator_PRJNA485217_SSR093__coassemble_308_pt1 | contig 25117 bp, 6 predicted proteins | sample Cebus_capucinus_imitator_PRJNA485217_SSR093__metabat2_low_PE_002 | metagenome-assembled genome bin Cebus_capucinus_imitator_PRJNA485217_SSR093 | reverse complement strand
AGCGCAAGGGAACTTAGGCAAAAGCTTATAAGCAGGATAGCGCTGATACCAAGGATAGTCCTGCTTATGCACCTTGAGTTGGAGCTTTGCTGCCGTACGATAGAAGCGGTCAAAGATCACTACCTTTGATCCAGTAGTTAATCTTTTAGAGAAAACATCGCAAATATTCAGCATGCTATCCATGAACGGCTTCTGCATACTATCCCAGAGCTGATACTGCTTAAGTAAACGAGCATTACCCTCCATCAGGGCATCGATATAAATACACCAAGATTTGGTGTGACTGAGCGAACTGTGATGAATATAGTAGTGATAGAGAATATGATTGTAGATGGCAATCTTCTTTGCTGCAAGAATCACATTAGTAGACCATATAGCATCTTCATATCCTGGAACATCAGGGAATTCAATCTGATTATCGACTAAGAACGAACGCCGCAACAGCTTATTCCATGGCGCATGGACGAAGAGATGATATTTGTGCTGCCACTCTTCTCTGGTCGAACAAGCCAAAAGCTCTTTATTGATAAAATATTTATTAGTACTATCGCCAAAACAATCAAGAGCAAACACCACAAGGTCAGCTTGGGTACGCTCTAGCTCTTGCACCATGGAGCTAAGCAAGTTATTTTCAGCACGATCATCAACATCCATGAAGTAGACATACTTACCCTGGCTTAAATTAAAGCCATGATTACGGGTAGGTCCAGGCCCCATATTACGCTCGTTCTGAGCCACAATAATCTTGTGCTGCGTATACTTGGCTTGAAGCTCATGAAGCTTAGCTAAGCTATTATCTGTGGAGCAATCATCCACTAAGATTAACTCTAAGTTAGAATAGTCCTGCTTTAAGATACTAGCCACGCCTTCTTCTAAGAAGCGCTCAGCATTGTAGACTGGCACAATGATCGACACGAGTTCCATCATCACTTACTCTCATTTAACTGTTGCCTTTCCCTTAGCATTTTCTATCACTAAGTTAAGACATTACTACAATCCTAATTTAGGACAAAATCCTAACTTAGATGTCAGCACCAATACTTACTTGCTTACTAAGCATGAGAATAATTAGCTTTACCCGATTGGTTAGCAACCTCTGCTTGATAGGACAAATAAAGCTGTTCAAACTTAATAAGTTTGCGGTAGCATTTATAATTTTGTTTCCATCTTTCAAGCCCCCTAGCTATAACTATGCCTCCTTGCAAATAAGCATAGCTATAGCCACGCAGCAATAATAGCTTACTGTAGCGTTAGGCTCATTTTTCCTCAGCTGTATGCACTCTAATAACCTACAGCAATAGCATCGGCCCCCGCAAGATCGCGAATACCATCAATGAGGTCATCACGTGGCACCAGGCGATAGCGCTGATTGGTGAAATGCAGACAGGCATCATCAATGAGTAAGCTAAAGGTACAGCCCTCATCTACCCACAAATCTTCAGCCTTATTATCATTATAGCGACTATTACGCCCACCTCGCTCATTACGGTCATTGCGCTGGTCATAAGCACCATTACGCTGATTAGCATAAGGACCTGCTCCCGGAGCACCAGGAGCACCTGGCCCACCATATGGGACTTGACCACCTGGAGCGCCATATGGGACTTGACCACCTGGAGCGCCATATGGGACTTGGCCACCTGGAGCGCCATATGGGACTTGACCACCTGGAGCGCCATATGGGACTTGGCCACCTGGAGCGCCATATGGGACTTGGCCACCTGGAGCGCCATATGTTCCGGGGGCGCCCGTAGAGCCATAAGCCCCTTGCTCTGGCCATACTGGTAAGGGCAAGCGAGGGCTTAAGCCCAGCCGCTCTAGATTGCGGCGAATCTCAGCAATGGAAATCAGGTTACGTAAGAGTAAATTGTTAATGATACCAGCATGCTGCTCATAAAACTGGCGTGTTAGAGAAATCGTGATCGACTTAGCATGACGACGCCGCAATTGCTCTAAAGTTTCTAAACGCTGCACACGTGTACGCACGCCATCTTCGCCCTGAAAGCAAGTGACTTTAGCCACAACAATGAGAGGACTTTGGCAAAGCTGACTCTTATCAGTGTCAACCGGAGCACTTTGGATAAGCTTTTCGAGCGCTTCTTCCCGCTCCTCTAAAATCTTACTCATAGTTTCTGCTTGGGAACCATAGAGAGGGATCGTAAACTGCGAAGTAGCGTCATCCAAAGTCAGCATGTAGAACTTACTACCGTCACGCTTAGAATTACGCTCATTAGCCTGGATCACCACCCCACCAATGGTTTCCTGATGCTGCCTACTATGGTCACTTGCATTTAAATGAGCTAGTGTCGTCGAGCAATGCCGCAATAACTCCTGTTTATAGGCATTAATCGGGTGTCCTGACACATAGAGCCCTAACATGCTCTTTTCCTGGTTGAGGATATATTTTTCAGGCCAAGGTAAGCACTTAACAAAGCTAGGAGAATTGCTCACTTCATCATCTAGGGCTCCGAGTAAGTCAACCTGACCACTTTCCTCCTCATCTTTCATCGCTGTCGCATATGAAATAGCGGTAGACATACTGGCATGCATCTCCGCCCGGGATGGCCCTAAATGGTCCAAAGCACCACTGTAAATAAGCGCCTCAATGCTCTTTTTATTCAAACGGGTGGTGCCAACCTTACTGATAAAGTCAAAGTAATCGTGAAAACCGCCCTTAGTCTCACGAATATGGACGATTTGCTCCGCTAAATCTTCACCAATACCCTTAATAGCGCCAAGTCCATAGATAATGGAGCCATCATCATCCACAGTAAAGTCAAACTTACCCACAATCACATCAGGAGGATTAACCTTAATATTCAGACGGCGGCAATCAGCAATATAAGACACCAATTTCTCGGTACGCTGCCGATCCGAAGTCATCATCGCGGCTAAGAATTCCGCCGGATAATGTACCTTAAGATACAGTGTCCACCAGGCAATCAAGGCATAAGCCGCAGAGTGAGACTTATTGAAGCCATACTCAGCGAACATCTCCACCTGGTCGAAGATCTTCATGGCAATTTCGGTATCTTTGCCCTTAGACGCGGCACCATCTTTAAAAACCGAGCGCTGGCCTGCCATTTCTGCTGGATTCTTCTTACCCATAGCACGACGCAGAATATCAGCGCCACCTAAAGAGTAACCAGCAAGCACCTGAGCAATCTGCATCACCTGCTCTTGATACACGATAACGCCATAGGTGGAATCTAAAATAGGCTTTAAATCAAGGTCTTGGAAATCAGGAGATGGGTAAGATACTTCCTCTTCACCATGCTTACGCTTCACAAAGTGATCCACCATGCCTGATTTAATTGGGCCTGGACGATAGAGCGCCACCAAAGCGATCATATCATCAAAGCGATCAGGACGCATTTGCCCAATCAATTTGCGCATACCGTCAGATTCGAGCTGGAAGACAGCGGTAGTCTCGCCTTGTTGTAAGACCTTAAAAGACTCCTCATCATGGTAAGGAATATCATGCACATTGACTAAAGGCTGATGTAAACGCGCTTTCTTGGCATTAATCATATTCAAGGCATCTTGAATAATGGTTAAGGTGGTTAAGCCTAAGAAGTCGAATTTCACTAAACCAGCGTGCTCTACATCCTTTTTATCAAATTGGGTAATAGGATTACCGTCAGAATCGAGCATGAGTGGGGCAAACTCGGCGGTACGCGTAGGCGAGATAACCACACCTGCCGCATGCTTACCAATAATCTTAATGACGCCCTCTAAGCGCATCGCATAGTGAATGAGCTCAATACGAGCCTTGTCATCATTAATTACGGCCTGGTTGTAGAGTTGTAAGAAATCAGGGGCCACCGATTCCATCGGATTGCCTTTCTTATCAAAGCCCATGGCCGCTTTAAAGGTAAGACCAGGCTGGGTTGGCAGCATTTTGGCGACATAGTCAACCGAGCCATAGCCCATACCTAAAGCACGCCCTACATCTTTAATGGCCGCTTTAGGAGCCATCGTACCAAAAGCTGCAATCTGCGATACGGCGTTTTGCGAGTAGGTCTGCTTAACATGCTCCAGCGTTTTTTCACGAGTGCGCTGACAAAAGTCCACGTCAAAGTCCGGCATGGACACACGCTCTGGATTTAAGAAACGCTCGAAGAGCAGGTCAAAAGCCATAGGGTCAAAGTCAGTAATCTTGAGCGCATAGGCCACCAGCGAGCCACCACCTGAGCCACGTCCTGGACCTACCGGCACCCCATGGTCTTTCGACCATTGGATAAATTCCATCACGATGAGGAAGTAGCCTGGGAAGTCCATCTCAATGATCACATTGAGCTCCACTTCTAAGCGCTCTTCATACTTAGGACGCTGCTTCTCTCTTTCTTCAGGATCAGGATAAAGGAAGTTAAGACGCTCATTAAGGCCATCATACGACTTTTGCCGCAAACACTCCGCTGGAGTGAGATTACCCGTAGGATAACGCGGTAAACGCGGCTTATCAAGCTCTAACTCGACATTGCAGCGTTCCGCGACCATACGCGTATTAATAAGCGCTTCAGGGAGGTCATAAAACAGAGCTTTCATTTGCTCTGGGCTTTTGAGGTATTGCTCCTTGGAGTAGCGCTCAGCCATATGCGCAGAGTTACGGCGACAGCCATCTTGAATAGAGACACGCACATCGTGTACTTGATAGTCCGAGAGCCCATCTTTACCAATGTCTTCCTCACCATAGAGAAAGCAAGTGTCATTAGTTGCTACAGGGGCAATGCCATAACGCTCACAAAGCTCCAGGGCTTCCTTTTCAAAGGCTGCCTCGCCATTACGATTGGTGCGCGTAATCTCAAAACAGAAACGATCGCCAAAATGCTGCTTATAAAAACGAAGGCGCTCTTCCGCCTTTTGGTAATGGCGATGCTCTAAGAAATGGGCAATATCACCTCTAAAACCATCGAGGATAATGATACCCTCATTGTATTTGGCTAATTCTTCAAGGGTATTGTTGGCATTAAAGGCACCAGCCTTAGAGCGCAGCCAGCCTTCTGAGAGCAAGTCATAGAGATTTTGCTTGCCGACGCGATCCATGGCTAAAGCAGTGATCCTAACTACATAAGGCTCTTCACCAATATCTCCCGGCTCTTCAATGCGCAAATCAGCACCCATGATAGGCTTAATGCCCTTTTTGCGGCAGGCTGAGTAAAACTTGATATAACCGCAGACATTAGTCCAATCAGTTAAGGCAATAGCCGGAATTTTGAGCTTAGCCGCCCGCCCCACAATATCTTCGACACTCTCTAAACCATCAATGATGGAATAGTCCGAGTGCACATGCAGCGGAATGTAGTCCCACGAATACTGACTTAAATCATTAGGCACGGGTGCCGTCATGACACTAGAGGCTCCAGGCGCTACCACCATAGCACTAGTGGCTCCTGGCGCACCTGGCCCACCAGGTGCACCTGCGCCCCCAGGTGCCCCAGGCATTCCCCCCTGAGGCACATTACCCATAGAAACCGGCATTACTACCTGTGGCGGCATAGCATTAAAAGGCATGTTTTGAGTAGGCATGGCCTGAGCCGGCATACCTGGTTGTGCTGGCATACCTGGTTGTGCTGGCATACCTGGTTGTGCTGGCATACCTGGTTGTGCCATAGCCTGAGACGCTGGTTGCGCGGAGGCTGGAGCATACTGAGGATAGCCTTGCTCTCCGCCGGGGGCCGGCATAGCTTCACCATACCCACTACCCGCATTTGGGTCAGAGCCAAACTCGCTCAGATAGGGGTAAGAGAGAAATCCAGAAAAGCGCAATGGCGCCATAAGCATGACCTCAATGAACAGCACTTAGGACAAAAAAGTCTCAGAACGTTGAGAAATTAACCTATTATAGCCTATAGAATAATTCACCACTTGATTAAGGCTAATACAATAGCTGCGCCTTAGCGCAAGCTCATAACTCAAACCCACAGCTTAAGTCCACAGCTCAGGCCCATAACTCAAGCCCACAGCGCAAACTCACTAACCCCGTTTTTCCTCAAGCCACCAAACATTTACAGTAGCTAAACTTCCCTTAGGTTTTGCTACCCCTCTACGCTAGACCTAGAGAAATGGATTAATTAGGTATCATACAGCTTATAAGGTTAATCAACTCTTTAGCTATTATTCGTAAAGATTGACTTTGCTTTTTAAAGACATCAAGTTTGCTTAAGCTACTACTAAGCTTGTTTGTCCAGCTTGCAAGAGCGGCCTCACACTCCCCCATTACAACCATCATCATAAACACCACTACAAACTCATGCTTATGGAGGAAGCACAGCAATAGCCTAGCTAAGCATCATCTACCGAGGTTACCCTCACATTGGCACGAGTTTTTGCAAGTCACAGCTCTCCAGCCGCAAAACAAGATCTGTTGTAGCTTGAGCTAACTTTAGCTATTTAAAAAGCAAAATAAATTCTTAAGAATAATAGCTAAAACGTTGCGTATCCTTACCAGCTTCGTCAGACCTGGCTCAATCATTTACATAGATCTAGCTCAGGAAGTAGTAAAACCTTAGATAAGTCGAACCAATGTGGGTTACAGCACAGGATGTCATACAGCTGCCACGCTAAATTAAGGTGCCATAACAGAGGCTAGGGCTAAACTAGGCCTGTCTAGGACTAGCTAATCTAGGCCAAGCTAAGCTAAGCCAAGCTAGACCAAGATAACAGCATTAGCTCTAGGTCATCTGGCCATAAAAAAAGAGGTATCTCCGTTTAAGGACATACCTCTTCTTTATAGTAGCAAAGCTACCACCTGTATAGCTAAGCCTAACTAGCTAAATCTAAATAGCTAAGTATAACTAAGCTTACTCTATACCAAGAGCAGCGCCTTAAGTTCAATGCTGCGTAACGCCGCTTAGCTTTACTTAGCAGAGCTTAGCACGGCATAGCGCTGGCAGCTGTGAGTACTTAGTTGTGAGCGCTTAGTTGTAATCTCTTAGCTATGAGTCGTTAGCGCTTAGCTGTGAGCGCTTACTTTAACTTCTTGTAAGCGTTGATTAAGCCATTGGTGGAGCTATCGTGCGAGCTAATCGTATCGGCGCTCTCTAACTCTGGAATAATCTTCATGGCTAATTGCTTACCTAATTCCACACCCCATTGGTCAAAGGTGAAGATATTGAGAATAGCTCCCTGGACGAAGATCTTGTGCTCATAGAGAGCAATGAGGAGACCTAAGGTACGTGGGGTAATTTCCTTAACTAATAAGGAGTTAGTAGGACGATTACCCTCGAAGACCTTAAATGGCACCACTTCCTTGACGGAATCTAAGCTCTTGCCCTTAGCTAAGAACTCTTGCTCGACTGCTTCCTTGGTCTTACCAAAGGCTAAAGCTTCGGTTTGGGCAAAGAAGTTAGATAAGAGTTTGACATGGTGGTCGCCCACTGGATTATGGGTACGAGCTGGAGCGATAAAGTCGCAAGGAACGACCTTGGTGCCTTGGTGGATTAACTGGTAGAAAGCGTGCTGACCATTGGTGCCTGGCTCACCCCAAATGATAGGGCCAGTTTGGTAATCAACCTTGTTACCATCACGATCTACGCTCTTACCATTAGACTCCATGTTGCCCTGCTGGAAGTAAGCTGGGAAGCGGTACATGTACTGGTCGTAAGGCAGAATAGCCTCGGTAGCATAGTGGTAGAAGTTGTTGTACCAGAGGCCAATTAAAGCTAACAGTACAGGCAGGTTCTTATCGAAAGCAGTCTCACGGAAGTAGCAATCCATTTCGTAGCCGCCCTTTAAGAACTGCTCAAAATTGTCATAGCCGCAAGCTAAAGCGATAGATAAGCCAATAGCCGACCAGGAGGAGTAACGACCACCGACCCAGTCCCAGAACTCGAACATGTTGTCAGTATCGATACCGAACTCGGAGACAGCTTCAGCATTGGTCGATAAAGCCACAAAGTGCTTAGCCACATGGCTCTTATCACCAGCGCTCTTTAAGAACCAGTCACGAGCGGTGTGGGCATTGGTCATGGTCTCTAAGGTGGTAAAGGTCTTAGAGGCGATTAAGAAGAGAGTAGTCTCAGGGTTGACGCGCTTTAAAGTCTCAACGATTTGGGTACCGTCAATGTTAGAGACAAAGTGAGCTTTTAAGTGGTTGTGATATGGGGTTAAAGCCTCAGTAATCATGCAAGGGCCGAGATCAGAACCACCAATACCGATATTCACAATATCAGTGATAGCCTTACCGGTGTAGCCTTTCCACTCACCGGAAATGACACGATCGCAGAAGCTCTTCATCTTGGCTAAGACAGCTTGCACCTCAGGCATCACATCTTTGCCATCAACTAACACTGGCTTACCGGAGAAGTTACGTAAGGCGGTGTGCAGCACAGCGCGATCTTCGGTACGGTTAATCTTGTCACCCGTGAACATAGCCTCAATATCTTCCTTGAGGCCGCACTCGTTAGCTAAGTTTAAGAGCAGCTCTAAGGTTTGAGCATCAACGAGGTTCTTCGAGTAGTCGGCGACTAAATCACCATTAGCGATAGTTAAGGAAAACTCATCAAAGCGCTTAGGATTAGCGGCAAACAGCTCCTTTAAAGTACGACCCTTGGTCTTAGCAAAATGCTCCTCCAGTGCTTTCCAAGCTTGAGTCTTAGAGGGATTAACATTCTTAAGCATAGTTTCTCCTTAACATTACTATGGCCTTGACCACAGTCTTTCTTAGCTAACCTGCTTAGCCAAACAATCTAATCACAAAAAAACTTGGCAAAGCGCCGCGCTAAATAAGGTCTACTATAGACCTGGCAACACTCTTTGGTCCTTTAGCTACGGTCTACTGTAGCTCTGTCTACACTCTTTGGTACTCTAGCTACGTCCTACTTTGCCTTATTCTTGATTCATCATGCCCTAGTCTCGGGACATCATGCCCTATTCTCAGTTCATCATACCCGAGCATCGCCTATTCTGGGGCTATCCGGCCCTATCTACTTAACCACGCTATGCCCTAATCAGCATCTACGACTATATGCCTATCATTATGATATGAGGTAAGGTGAGAGGCGGTAAGCTCTCACTGTTAAACCATCACGGGTGAATTACCACTAGTTAACTATTACTGGTTCACTACCTCTGCTTAACTACCACGGGTAAACGCAAGTAATTTTTTTCTTACCTATATAGAGCTTCTATAGATGGACTCTCTTGCTCATAGCAATACATCATAGCGCTTTTTATACCTCACTGTTACTGACCTAGTTCACATCCCTAGCCTAAGCTTTGATATAAACCGCTATTTTGTGCGGCATAACTCAAGAATTAGAACCAGCTAACTTATAAGTTATTAAGAGTACGCACCACGATTGCCAAGCTAGCGCCATAGTAGATAAGCTTAAGCTGGGGGAAAGCCAAAAGATATGATTAGTAGTGGACTTAGCTACCTTTACCTCTTTAATAAGCAAAACCAATTCTGACGCAATAATAGCTAAGAGGTGCATAGTCTGCCTAGCTGCATAAGACCTTACTAAACTATTTCTCTAGGGCTAACCAAGGAAAATACCAAAGCCGCAGAGAAGTAGCGCTAATGTAGGTTATAGGTATTTATCGTGTTGATAGTTGTTTAGTTGTATTTGCCTTAGTGGCTATCTGTTGGTTAGAACGAATCGCGGCCCCAGCAAGGGCGAAAATGAGTCGAGAGCTTGGCAAAAGCTAGATCGAATCATGGCCTTGGCGATGGTTAATGATAGCCGTAAGCAACCGTCCCATATTGCGCTGCTTGTCTTCTGCTGTTTCATGATTTTTATCGCTGCGGTCGATAATCTCATAATCAGCCTCAGGCATTTCTGCGATAAAGCGGCTTAACTCCTGATGTACTACATTATTACCTTGCTTACGCTCTTGGGAAGCCACCATCTTCAGTTCACGCTGCGCCCGCGTCACTCCAACATAGGCCAAGCGGCGCTCTTCCTCAATATTGTTCTCTTCTACTGACACATGGTGCGGCAGCACGCCCTCTTCCATGCCCACTAAATAGACAAAAGGAAACTCTAAGCCTTTGGCTGCATGCAAGGTCATCATTTGCACGGCATTAACTTCTTCTTCAGGCTGCTTATCCATCATCTCGCGCAAGCCTAAGCGATCAATGGCATCGCTAAAAGTGCAGCGCTCGCCTTTTTTGCCTGAGATTAATTCCTCAATCCAGCCCGTCAAAGTCTCCACATTCTTGAGTTTCCACTCCCAAGCATTGGAGCCACTCTCCGCTTTGAGGTAATTAACATAGCCTAATTGCTCTAATAGGGTTTGGCAGAGTTGTTGATCTTGTCCTTGTAAGAGCTGGTTGCGTAAACGCACTAATAAGCCAAGAAAAGACAAAAGCGCATTGCTCTGTGCCTTATTTAATTGCTGTTGCAACTCTTCCGAGCAAGCACAGTCATAAAGACAGCGCTGATAGCGATGGGAAAGGTCAGTGAGAGCTTTAATGGTGGTAGCACCAATACCTCTTGGAGGAATATTAATAACCCGCAGGAGGGAAGCATCATCCTTAGGGTTAATGAGGAGACGACACCAGGCCATAATGTCTTTGACTTCCATCTTTTCAAAAAAGGAAGTATCTCCCGTAATCTTGCTGGGAATGTGCGCACTCATCAGTGCTTTTTCTAAATCACGCGCTTGAGAGTTAGAGCGATAGAGAATAGCGTAGTGATTCCACGAGTATTTATAGTCAAATTGATGCCCTAAGATGTCACCCGCCACAAAGTCACAGGCATCTTCATTGTTAGGGCAGAGATAGACTTTGATCTTAGGGCCCTCAGCATGACCTGAGAACAGCGTTTTCTCGTAAAGATGGGGATTATGGGCTATGATGCTATTAGCACAACGTAAGATACGCGCACTAGAGCGATAGTTTTGCTCTAGCTTGATAACCTTAAGGCTAGGATAGTCTTCACCTAAGCGTTTGATATTATCGGGACGAGCCCCACGCCAGGAGTAAATCGATTGGTCATCATCACCTACTACCGTAAAGTTCTGCGAACCATCGACTAAGCACATAAAGAGATAGTATTGTGTGCCATTAGTGTCTTGATACTCATCAACTAAACAGTAGCGAAAACGCTGCTGATAGTACTGGCGCACTTCTTCATCTAAGAGCAAGAGCTTAGTTGGCAGATAGATCAAATCATCGAAATCTACGGCATTACAGGCCCGCAAATACTCCGTATACTTGCGATACAGCTCTTGGGAGACCTCAGTACCTAAACCTTCATTAACCACGACACTAGGAGATTTAAGATCTCCTTTCCAGCGCGAGATTTGCTGACAAATGCCCTCGATAAAGGAGTAACTGGTACCATCCTTGAGGTTAGGAAAATCGGACGTAATGATCTGCTTCATTATCTTGAAGCTATCACTTTGATCAAAGATCGAGAAATTTCGCCCCATCTTCAAACGGGCGGCTTGCTCTTTGAGAATAAGGCGACCTAAGGAGTGAAAAGTTGTGATGGTAAGAGCGGCGGCAGTGTCCTCATCTACCTCTTTGGCGATACGCTCACGCATTTCTAAGGCCGCTTTATTGGTAAAAGTCACTGCTAACACTTGGGAGGGCGTCACCAAGTTATGGCGTAGCAAATAGCAAATCTTGGTGATAATAACACGGGTTTTACCAGAGCCGGCGCCCGCTAACACTAAACAAGGCCCGGAGACATATTGCACCGCGTCAGTCTGCGCCTGATTTAACTGCATTTCTCTTTCCTCACCCTAGTTCCCGCCAGCCTACACAAAGCCACACCAACACTAACCCGAGCATACCCAAGCCAATATCAGCTCGTCCCAACGCTAACCTGAGCATACCCAAACATATACGAGATCACGCGAGCCTCCACTAACGCTCACTCCACCTAAGCGCCCCACGCTCACTCCACCTAAGCGCCCCACGTTCAGACCATCATGAGGTCCTACTCAATTAGGACCATGAAGTCCCACCTCAGTTAAGACTATTTGGTCCTAACCTCAGTTAAGACTATTTGGTCCTAACCTAGTTGAGCTTCACATCCGCTAAGCTAAGCATAGCTTAGCGTTGACCCAGCTGAGCCCCAGATCCTCATTAACCAAGCTGAAGCTAGCTTTACTTCCACTAAGCTAAGCTTTATCGCCAATCCCAACATTAACTACAGGGACTAAGTAAGGCTATAGACTCAACTATCCTGCAAGCAGTGCTACATTATAGTAGGATTAGCTCACCATGCTTAGTTAGGCCATAATTTTTACTAGTTTCCTCTGTCCCGCCAGGGCCCAACCTCTCTGCGCTTTGTCTCCATCTCTTAACTAACTCTATAAAAGAGAAAGAGCCTGACAAGGTTTTATAAAGCTAGGCAGACGACGCCACGCTTAGCCTTTATTTCGCAATAATTGGGTTCACTTTTTAAAGATGTAAAGTTAGCTCATGGCACTACAGAGCTTCTATCTAAGCTTGAGAGACTAAGCACACTACCTCCAAAAACGCAGGAACTCAGGCCAATGTGGGTAGTAGCTGTGTGGTAAGATTATGCTTGACGCGGAGCTATCATTCTGCCAAAGAAAAGCCCCCGTACCCAGGGATAAGCCCAGGCACAGGGGCAAGTAAAATGTGGTCACGCTAGAGGGCTAAAAGCCATCGTGAACCTCGTGGCTATCGTAGCCATCGGGGCTAGCGTTAGCCTTGTAGCCATCGGGGGCTATCGTATCTCTCGTGGCCATCGTGAGCTTAGTTCGGGCTCGTGGAGAAAGAACAAGGCTGATAGGATTCATTGAGGGTATAGAACACCATAGCGCCATTAGCTTCTTGCTGCATGGTGAGCGTTTGCATGGAGTTGCCCTCAAAAATGCTCTTTTGCTCAGGAGAACACCAAATAACCACTGGCACCTGGAGCTCTTCACTAAGCTTGGCTAAACGTGGCGAGAGCTGGGCACACATACTAAGGTCAAAAGCAAAAGTATCAAGCATCAGCACTGGTGCTTTATGAGCTAAACCAGCTCCTACCGCCCCCGTGGCCATGAGAGATGCTACACCTTGGAGTAAGGCGCTCTCTAAAGAGGCCACGTCTGTAGCTAAAGGCAGTTCTAAGAAACGCGTTGGATAACCATGACTTAAAGCTAATTGTGGGTTAGCTGCAATGTTATAGCTTAACAGAGCCCCTAACATATGCCACTGTGGCTTACTGCCGGCGTAGACAATAGCGCGATGCTTATTCTCAATGAGGCTAGCTAAAACTAAGCGTAAGAGCGGAGCGGCAGGACAAGCTAGCGTATACATAAAAGGCGCTACCTCTAAACAAGCCAGCTGTTCTAAATTCAAGATAAATTTAGACTCACTACCATTTACGTTGACAGACGCAGCTAGCGAGGCCGCTGCTGCTCCCGCGCCTGCTATTGCTGGCGTCACTCCACCTGCTATTGCCGGAGCTATCACGCTATCCTCAGGCTCATCCTCATAATAAGCAAACTCATCTTCCTCGTCGGCAAAAGCATCTTCTCGCTCTTCTTCTGCCTGTGGCAGCACGGGAGCTCCCGCGATAGCCGCAGCACCAACTTTCGCTATAGGGCTAGTCATGGGAGTTAACAGAGCGGCCCCCAGTGGGGCTGTCTGAGTTCGCGTCGTGGTGGCTAAAGATGATACTAAGAAGTATTGCAGCTTTTGTCCTAACCAGGCCTGATTTTGCATCAGCGCATGATTTACCGAGTAATAAGGGGCCGCAATATCGGCAACCAGACAAGGTAAACCTAATTGCTGCATCCCCTTTAAGATAAAGTCTCTAACCTCAGCCCACTTCACATCTTGTGACGGGAAGCAGAGATAGATCATCTCAGCAGTAATCGAGTGGCGCGAAATGTAATCAATGAGATAACACAAATGCGCTGGCGTACCTAAAGCCACCGCTTTTAAGTTAAAGCTTAATAAAGAGAGCGCATCAAACTCAGAGCCCGTAATAAAGACAGGTCCTGGTACCGTTTGATTACTCAGAGCAGCTAAGTTAAAGGTACGCTCTTGGCCGACATAGCATTTCTCTTCGTTTAAGAGGTCGCCTTTGATATTAAAAGCGACATAGCTATCAGCACTTAAAGGCACAATAGCCGCTTGCCATAAGGCCATGGCCGCTGGGTTGGGTTGACTATAGCTGCCTAAGTTCTCCGCTACCCTATAGTAAGGGTCATAACCTAAATTAAAGTGGGAAATAACCGCTGGGTTTAAACCACGCTGCGCAAAATACTCGCAAAAGGAGAGCGCATTCTTACAGCCCCACAGATAGTGGCTTAAAGGTAGCCCATCTACCCCTAAAGGTGGCTGCATGCCCGTATTATTAGCCACGGACGCATTTGCCACAGAAGCATTAGCCACGGATGCATTAGCCACGGATGCATTAGGCGGGGTAACTACAGACACTAAAGAGCTAGGCCCAGCTGCCGCAGTACTAGCAGCAGATACCGCAGCAGGTACTGCAGCAGCTACCGCAGCTGGTACTGCAGCAGGTGCTGCTGGCATTGGCGCTGGTGCTGCTGGCACCGAGGCTCCCAGCACCACGCTTTGTGGCTGGGTTGCTAGAGAGCTCATCGGCACCATACCAGGAGCTACTACCGCATCTTGTAAGGACAATTGCCCGGTAACCCCTGGCACTACCCCGAGATTGCCCATATTACTTACACCTAGCATACTAGGTTGCACCCCAACCGTAGGAGTTAAGGCAACAGGAGAAGTTGGGACAACAGGGCCTGTAGGAGCTAGTGCAGCTGGGCCGGCCTCCGCCATAGCGGGAGCCTGCGGCAGAGCCGCAGCTCGGTCCGTCGCAACACTAGGGGTAGCTTGATGATCCTTAGTACCATGCGCGGCCTGCATTTGTGCCGTAGTAGCCGCCACTAATTGGCTTAATAAAGTACCAGTAGCACGAGGGCGCGCGGCTGAGGCTGCGAGAGCTGCGGAAGCTCCGGAAGCTGCGGGAGCTCCGGAAGTAGCGCTTGCCTGAACCGGAGCAGCTGCTACTGGAGACACTGCCTGAGCTGCCTTAGCCATACCATCTCTTGCTATGGCCCCTAAAGCTGCTACTTTGGTCGGAGAGGCGCTAGCTGCTTCAGCTGGGGCCGCAGATGGCACAGACGCCGCAGACGCTGCAGACACCGCAGATGACGGCATCGCTACTTGCTTAGTAGTGGCCGGTGTTGCGGCAGCTGGGATAGCTCCTGGCGTGGTTGGCGCATTTGGCATCGTTGGCACAGCGGCTGGAGTTGGCACAGCGACTGGAGTTGGCACAGCGACTGGAGTTGGCACAGCGACTGTCGTTGCCACCGCTGGCACCGCGCCATCTTTGCTTGCTCCGGCATCTTTGCTTAGTACGGCATCTTGAGTTGATATTGCCGCATCGTCTTGCTTAGTGGCAAGTGGGGCTCCACTATCATTGGCGTTATCGTCATCATCACTGCTTAAGACAAAGCCAGGGTCGCGCGCTTTAACAACCTTACCACTACCTTGATGATAGGAATTACCCCCATTCAGACGCGTGGCTCCATTACGCTTTTGCTCTTCAGCTAAAGAGTATTGCCGTAATTGCGCCTCTAAGTCTGATTTATCCTGACGTAAAGAGCCCTGGCCCTGCGTATTGTCTTCAGGTAAATCCGGCAAATCAATGTTGTGATCTAAGCGATCGATATTGTTATGCGGCGTCCGTGGTAAGACTGCTTGCGGGTCAATTTGTAAAATGGTTTTGTCGGCAAAAGTAGCAGTAAACTGCGGACGCGCCGTGCCCCCCGCTCCCTCCGTACTAGAAGTAGCACTATGGGATGAGGTAGTACTATGGGATGAGGTAGCGCGATCGGCCTCCGGCTGGAGCTTCCCAGGAACAGCCGGAGCTGTTGCTTCAGCAGCATCCTGAGTTGCTTTAGAAGCAGCTGGGGTTAGCTGAGCTGGAGTTGCTGCAGACGGAGCAGCTGCAGACGGCGCAGCTGCAGACGGAGTAACTGCCCTAGCCGCATCCAGGCCCCGCTGCTTATCGGCGGCGGCATTAATCTCTTGTAAACGTTGTGCCTGGATCCGTCCTTGTTCTAAAAGCGATTGATGCATAGCTGCCGCTTTTTCTGCGGTTACTAGCGCCTCCGCATGCTCACGTAAGCTCGCTAAAGGACTAATCTTCCCCCCATTACTAGAGACATCGGTACCATCCTCCGTGAGGTTTGCCTTTTTATCTTTGAGCCATGGCGTAGGGTCATTATCTAATTGCACCAACATATCATCAGTCGGGGTCGCTGCAAATTTGCTCGCGCAGGTACTGGCACTATCTTGAGCCAGGTGTGGCTGTTGCAAGGTAGTCGAGAGCAAAGCCGCGGCATCAGGAGCAGAGGCAGTAATAGCAGTGGTTCTTGTAGTAATGGTCGTAACTACTGGCTCGGGAGTGGTAGCAATAGCGGTATCTGCACTAAGGCCTGTTACTGGGAGGTTATCCCCTAACTCTAAAGAGCCTAAGGTATAACTAGGAATATGATCCGGAGTATGACTACTGAGATGTGGCGTGTGCTGAGTAGTGTTATCTCCCGCAAGATGATTCTCTCCCCCCACCTCGTGTTCGCGTGCTCCCTCAGCATGAGCAACCTGCCCTGCATGAGCAACCTGCCCTGCATAAGCAAGTTGCGCCGCATTAGTCGTAGCTCCACTAGCGTTAGCCGCGCCTGGTGTAGCGCCTTCGGCATTAGCTGCACTAGCCGCACTAATGTTAGCTGTAGCATTATTAGGTGCAAACGCGGTGGTGGCAGTAGTTCCTAAACTCGTCACAACTGGAGCAATAGCGTTCGTAGCAGCCGCGCTATCGAGAGAGACCGCACTATTGAGAGCAGCCGCGCTATCAAGAACTGCTGCGTTAGCCGCAGAGTTATCCTCATTGTTAGCTAAGGTGCTAACTACGGCATGGGATACGGCATGGGATGAGGCATTGATCCCAGCATTGGATGCGGCAGGGGAGGAATCCTCGGGAGTGGCACTCTCTTGCTCTTGCGCCGCCTTATTCAGACTCTGCAAATGACTTAAGGAAAAATCAATAGTCTGAGAACGAACATGATTGCGCTTGGTGCTAACAGCATTATTGCCAGCAAAGTTAGCATTAAAAGCGGCATTAGGGTTTACCGCTACAGCGGCATTAAGATCATTGTCCCCTACCGGCACCACTAATGGTGTTTTAACCCTACTGTCACTAATCATAGTTGGGGTATGATGCGAGTTAGTCGGCACTCCTAAGACGGTCGCGCCCGGAGCTTGTGGGTTAAAGACACTATTAGGGTTAATCGCTACACCCTGGGGACGACCAATAATGATGGAATCACCACGATTGGAGCCACGCATCAGCGATGCTTTTAAGCTCTCATCCGGGCCTGGGGTAGTCGCAGTCAGGCTGTGACTTAAGAGAGAGGTAAGGTCTAAACCGTCTTCTCCTCCCAGTAAAGAATCAGCACTAATGGCTTTACTCGCAATGTTGCTGCCTAGACCAGTACTAGTCCCCGCCGCTGTACTGCCTTTAGCGGAAGCAAGGCTGGCACTTTCTACGCTAGCAGCACTACGCATGGTGCTCCCACTACTTCCTGGGGTAGTGCTGCTCGTAGAGGCAGTGCTGCTCGTAGGCGTAGCACCACTTGCAGGGGTAGTGCTGCTCGTAGGCGTAGCACCACTTGCAGGGGTAGTGCTGCTCGTAGGGCTAGTGCTCGCCCCCGTGCCCACGGAAATAGTGGTATTACGACTAGAACCCGTAAAATCAAAAGAAGTGCTAGGACGATAGTCAGGCTCGGCTAAAGCGCTCACAGTAATACTCGGTATAGTCACGCTAACAGGCTTATTTAAGCTATTACTACTACCAGCAACCGTACTTAAACCCCTATTACCCTGACCGCCATGCCCCTGACTCGAGCCATTACCAGAGAGCAAGGTATCGCTACTGCCACGACTCACAAGAGTGCTGACCGTAGGGTCAAGATGCTGCGATGACTGGGACCTAGCAGGGTTATAACCCATAATACGGGTAGTGTTCTCATTAGTATGGTTTAAAGCAGCAAAAGCGCGGGCATAAGGATTAGTGCCGCTGTTAGCTACGGGCGCTACACCTTTTTCGGGTAAAGCCGGGCCTGCTGTGGCAATAATATTAGTGCTACCTGTACCCGTAATACTGCCCCGGCCATCGGCTAAAGATTGATGAAAAGCACCATCGCGCGCATTAGCACTACCTAACAATTGCGAAATATTAGTGGCGGCGGAGAAACCAGTCACATTGCCATTCGCATTTCCTGCCGCATTTACTGCTGAGTTGCCCGCCGTATTTCCGGCCCCTCCTAAAGCATCACTATTAGTAGTAATAGTGGTATGTCCTTCCCCACCTTGCGTGGTAGCTTTGATGACTTGATCGATTCCTGAGCGTACTTCCTCTTGATTCTTGTTCTTAAAATCAAAAGCTAAGCCATTAATCAAGGTCGAGGGCGCCGTAGGATTACGCAAAGCCATTTGGCGCTCACCATTGAGCGTACCTGGATAAATTGGTTCCTCAGGCTCGCTAGCCTCAGATCCAGGAGCACCCCAAGACTGGGGAGCATCTTGCGGCAGCATAAAAGGAGATACCGTACCCATACCAGCAGCCCCACCTTGTCCCATCAGGCCTGACGCCCCCGGCATCATCCCAGAGCCAGCCATAGGAGCGCCAGCCATAGGAGCACCAGGATGTCCCACCATGGCGCCACCATAAGCAGCATCATACTGTGAACCATCCTGACGTACATCTCGCCCCCACTTTTGTTCTTGTTTTTGGGCTTGATAAGTGCCAGGGTAAATATTGCTTTCGCCCGCGTTATTACTACCCACTGTCGCTGTATAAGCCGGCGCTTGTCCCATAAATGGCTGATTCATCGCCCGCGGCATGGCCCCAGGTAGAGAGCCAGCGCCATGCATAGCGCCTGCCCCCAGCATGGCCCCAGGCAGAGAGCCAGCGCCATGCATAGCGCTCGCCATAGAGCCTGGCATCCCTGCTGCCAGCGCCTGCGGCATGCCCCCATTAATGGAGTTAGGCAGGTTATCAAAGATAGGCCCACCATAAGCCTGCCCCTGATTTACGCGGTTGGCATGAGGATTAGCCCAAGCATTAGCCCCAGGATACGCTGCAGGTTGCCCCATGGCTGTAGATTGGCCCATAGAGTTAGGTTGGCCCATGGCAACATGCTGCCCCATAGCAGCCTGCGTCCCCATAGCAGCACTTTGACTCATGCTGGACGTTTGCCCCATACTGGCATTTTGCAGTAATGGTGGCAGCAAGCTACTCGGAGCTCCCACCGTCATAGCGGCAGCACTACCCTGTGCCGTAGCCAAGTTATCAGAGGCAAAGCCATCAGGCGACAGTCCCTCTTGCGCAAAGCTCACAGGAGCACTACCAGAGACAGGCATACGGGATGAAGCTTTAGGCTGCGGACGGCTTTGGCCCGGTGTCCAGTAAGGAGAATCTTCTTCGCCACTATTAGAACTAGCCGTAGTTATACTTTGCTGCGTCCGCGCTGCCGCACTAGACCCGCGCCGCTTGTTGTTAGCGCTAGCACTATCATCATTTTTGGGACCCCAAATTTCCGCACTACGCTTAGCAATCTCATCTGGGCTTAATTGAATATTGTCGACATCACGAGGATTAGGCGGATTGCGTCGTGAAGCGGGACGGGGCTCATCTGGTACTCCTGGTGAAGTAAAAGGAGACTCTGGTTCTGCTAAAGCACTTGCAGATGGCGCATAGTCAGCCGATCCTTGATTTAAGCTATCGTCATAGTCAAGCGCGGCAGTGGCGTTATTGCCCTCATAGTCATTATTGCTAGCCTGCCTCTGAGATCCCAGACGTGCATTACTATTAAGAGGATCGGCCGCATAAGGATCTTGTGGCGCGCGAGACGCCTGCCCCCATGGAGTAAGCATATCCGTAGCTGCCGGAGCATCGTCCGGCGAAGCTTCGTCTAAAGCGAGTTTGCCATCGGCAAAGCCCGAGTTCGCCCCATCAGCAAAACCCGAGTTAGCGCCATCAGCAAAGCCTGAATTCGCCCCATCAGCAAAACCCGAGTTAGCGCCATCAGCAAAGCCTGAATTCGCCCCATCAGCAAAACCTGAGGCGGAATAATCTTTCTGTTGCTCCGGAGCATAAGCTACCTGTCGCTCTGGCGCATAGGCACTAGGGCGTGCGGAAGCATAGCTACCCTGCTGTTCCTCGGGATAGGCACCAGGATTAACACCACCATAGTTGCCACTATGAGACAGGTCGTAGCCAGACACCTGAGGGGTATAGCCTCCCCCAGGAGTGGCTTCATAATCTCCCTGAGGAGCAGCTTCATAAGCACCACTACCCCTGTGTCCATAGCTAGCCCCGATATCGCTAGGGCTTGTTTCCTCAGGAGGAGCTAGCGGGGTAATGGAAGGCGCTTCCTCCATAATAAAATCGGGATTCTTAGTGATATCAATGACATCACCAGACATCTCCGGACGCATTTCTAAAGGGTCTAAACCGGGAAATTCTTGCTTAGAAAAAGAAGAGCTATTTAAGGCACTAGTGTTGGCTACAGAGCCCAAAGTATTGAGGGGAGCTAAGCCGGCTGCTTGGCGCTCTAACTGGCCTAAAGGACTATTAGGATCATTAAGTTCACTTAAGCGCTGACCCGACATGACCTCAGCTTGTGCCGCCCCCACATCGATCACTTGAATGCCCGCAAAAGCGGCAGCATTAAGATCGTTTAATTCCTCAAGGTTTTGTGAAGATAAAGAAGAAGCGGAACCCTTGGTGCGAGCTGGGGCATTAGCACTACGAGCGTTTCTCCCCTCAGCAAAGGAGTTTCGCTCAGGAGAACCTGGATGTTGGGGACGAGAAGATGAACTCATAGTCGTATGTATAAAACTCAGAGGGCAAGTAGTAAAGAACCAGGGCTAAGAGCAAAGCGCTAACAGCAAAGAGCTAAGAACAAAGCACCAAAAGCAAAGAGCTAAGAACAAAGCACCAAAAGCAAAGAGCTAAGAACAAAGCGCTAACAGCAAAGAGCAAAGCACTAAAAGCCAAGAGCTCGGGACAAAAGACAAAGAGCTAAAAGTTCAGGACAAAAATCCAAGAGCTCAAGACAAAACCAAGCTGGCTTTTATTGCTCTACGGGGCACTCCTACAGTTAACTCAGCGCATCAGGGCCTACCAAGCTATAGGTGCTGCTCATGCGGTTAACTAAGCACACTGCTCCTACCAAACATACTTGACTCCACTGAGGGCAGCAAAGCAAGTAAACAGAAAAAAAGAAAAAGGAAAAAGACCTAACTAAAAGACCTCACCGAGGTAATGATAAAAGGCGTAATCGTGAAGCTGGTTAAAAGAACTATATAACTAGATAAAGACAGACACTGACCACAAGACAGACACTGACAAAAGCCACACACCGCGCCCCATTTCACAGCTGTGCTTTACCACAGCTATTCAGTGGAACCACTACTTAGCTAGTGCACAATGTGCGTCCTGATAAACGCAAACAAGACCAACTTACTAACACTGAACCGCTAGATTACTAGCAGCAGACAAATAAGCTTACTCAAAAGCCCCTATTTTATCCTTGATTCGGAACAGGGGCGCTCTTTTCTCATGAAAAAGCGTTTTTTATCATGTTTTCATGAATTTTAACGGACATAAGCGCGACTTAAGTTCCGCATGAAGCAAACAGAATTGCTGCATGAGCTAAGCAGGCAAACCGCATCAAGCTAGACGCAGCATCACTCTGCCAAGCAAAGCAGAGCTGGGCCGGCTCTGCTCTTTAATAAATAGCAAACTCCTGGCATCGCTTAGCTAGCGATATACGACTTTGCTAGTCTAGCTGACGCTAAATGCGTTTACACGCGGCCAAACACAATCCAGCGAATAATCACCGAAGCTAAGAACAAGCCTGATACAGCCGTAACTCCCATGGCCGCACCAAAGTTTGGTAACTCCGGAACTTCTCCTAATCCTAACTCACTTGGAGCTGGGGTGTTCTTTAAGCGGTCAATCGAGCGGGTTGGCTTCTCGTCCGAGAAAGTACAACAAATTCTAAATTTAGGATTCAAGCCCCGGCCATTATAGGCACTACGACCACAGCCGCCCCGCGTGCGGGAGGCAGATGCAGTTTTAGCGCTAGCATCCTTATCTACCTCTGAGGCAGCATCGCTAATTACAGTAGACTCCGGTGCGGCATTTACCTCAACCTTAGCCTCGGCGCTAATTGCACTATCCTGAGCGCTAGCGACTTTGAGCGTAGTCTCGCCACTACGCTCGCTCTTGGACTCGCTCTTGGACTCGACCTTGGCCAGGTTAGCAGGCTCGCCCTTGTTCATGCCACTTTTAGGCGCGACAGGTGCTGACACTTGTCCAGACTTACCTTGCTGGCCTACCTGTCCTGCCAACTCCGGTGCTGCCCCTACTGGAGCAAGTGAAACATCCTGACTTGCCACACCTGCTACCGCACTCGCTACAGTTCCTGCTGCAGTTACAGCTACAGCATCTACTACAGTTCCAGCTACAGCCTCTTTGCTTACTGCACTGCTCTTATGCTCATCCTCATTGCCCTTAGGATAGCCATAGTGGCGACGTAATTCGATACGTAAGCGCTTAATTAATTGATCACCCTTAGCGGTACTGACATCACCTAAGCGAATGCGGCTTGGGTCCATACGTCCACCCGCTCCTCCCGAGGTTAGTAAAGGAATACGAGCGCGGTGGAGACAATCCACTACCGCCGCTTTAGCCATGAGGTCATCAATAGCCTCCACGACTAAGACATTGGTAGGTAAAGCGCGATTAACAATAGCGGGACGCGCCGCATTATGTTCTTTAGCTTTAGCCTTGTTAGGAGAAGTGCCCTCTCCTTTACCTGTAGCCTTATCATCTTTGGCGGCATGAGCGGCATTACTAGCGTGGCCGCCCGCAGTTGCTCCAGCGGACACACCAGCGTACTCATCCGCAGTTGTTGGCGCAGCGGCTTGACCTGACGTAGCAGCAGGAGCACTAGTAGCAGCAGTGACTACGCCTGCGGTGCTCTTGGCGGTGAGCTGACGCAATTGGTCATTGAGCGTAAATAGCTCGGAAGCCAGGAGCGCCGGATCAGGGAGATTGTTTAACTCACTCTCCATGGAGTTGCGCAGAAGTGCTGGTTCTACTTCTAAAGCTTGGGCCATCATCTCGGTAACATTATCGCGCGTAATAAGTACGGGGAGGTACTTGAGCTCTAGGTAAGGATTAATATCTTTGAGACGGGCCCCTAAAGTAGCCGACTTACCTTTACCAATAGTAGAACTCAGTGTGTGGAGTTGGCGATTGCTATTTGAAAGCTCAATGGCATCGGAATCTAAGAGGGTAATCTTTCCGACACCGGTACGACAGAGACATTCAGCGGCCCAAGAACCGACGCCGCCATTACCAATCACAATCACATGGGCATCTTGCAAACGCAACAGCCCCTCATATCCATAAAGGGCACATACCCCCTTAAAACGCTCTAGCTGCTCTTGTTGTACAGCTTGCGGAAAGGAGAAGAAATGATATTTCTTAGGTTGTAACATGTCCAAACTCTGAGCCATAAAAAGAGAAGTAGCCAACTTAAAGACATCCTACGCACACTCAGTACGCTTGTCTAAAAGCTCTACTACCTCTAACCATGCTGACATTGCTTTAGTATGCCTAAACATAAACCTATCTCTATCCCCCTATCTTCTCTAGCTATCTAAGCTGCCTGAAAAAGCTAGCTAAAGATGCTTGCAGCAGCTCTCTCAAGCAGCTTGCAGAAGCCATATCAAGCTCTCTCAAGCAGCTTGCAGAAGCCATATCAAGCTCTCTCAAGCAGCTTGCAGAAGCCATATCAAGCTCTCTCAAGCAGCCTAAAGCAGCTCTAACAAGCTCTCCGAGCTGCTCTCTACAGCTTCCTCAAGCTATATCAAGCTTCTGTAAGCTCTTTAAGGCTTAATTAAGCCTCTGTAAGCTCCACTTTTCACCTTTCTTGAAAAGAAAAGAACTTTCAGCAGAACAAACTTTGAGTACGCTGCGCTTTGAGTGTGAAGATATTTGGGTATAGAGAAGCTATTGCCATCCTCTTTAAGCTACTGACAGCTTAGCAAGCAATTGACTACTTGGCTAAGCACCTTACTGCTTTACTAAGCACTAGACCTGATAAGCTACTCAGAGCCTATGTACTGCTGAAGATGGCATTAGTTATGAGCATACCTGCGCCTAACCATTTCCAGGACTAAACCAGGGAATAAACTCCAGAACTATGCGCCAAAATCGCAAAACTCCAATCTCTTACTCACAGTAACCTAAAGTAATCTAGAGCTCTTAATCTAGAGCCCTCAAAACTATAGCAATCTAGAGCGTCCTAGACGCGTTCTAGAACAATCTAGAGCTCTACAGTAGTAAGTGATTGGCTATGTTCATCCTTAATCATATACGCATATTATAGACTGCCTAGCCTAATTACATTCCGGTAAGGCATGTCAATGCTGCTGCCAACAGCTTAAAAAGGCGCACTATTTCCAAGACTAGTGCTAATGCCACCTAATTTTAGGGCAAACGAAGCATATCTCAGGTTAATCCCTGATACGCTCATGACCTGCAGCACTGCGGCAATCTCTATATATGCTTGGCGTTACTAATATTTGTTTGTAACGTTCAAGAGTTTTTATCAATTTAGACCTTAGTTTAAGGAAAGGCATTAGCGATGATAGCCTAAACTTAAGAGCTAGGCAAAAAAAGACAGACATTTTGCCATGATTAAAGGCCATGACAGCTCAGAAAAAACCAAAATGGCGCTATCTTACCAATTAGAGCGCTTTTCCCATAGATAAGCCATACCTCTCCCTCAATTGCTCTAGCGCGGCCACTAGCTTTAAGGCTAGCTTCTAGAGCATGCACTAGCATTTTCTCTCCCAACTCCTACCTTTTATCAAAGCTAAGTAGCAAAGCTAATCTCTGAACTGAACTTAGCTACGCAAAGCTAAGCTCTGAATCTAGCTACGCAAAGATCTAGACAAGGCTCAGCTCTTAACCAAGTTTAGCTATGGACCAAACTTAGCTATGATCCAAGCCTTGGTGCCTTAGCATAAATTTTTTCGACCTGTGCGGACGGAAAATCACTCCTTGCACCAATTTGCTATTTCTCTGAT
>Cebus_capucinus_imitator_PRJNA485217_SSR093__coassemble_307_pt1 | contig 25658 bp, 16 predicted proteins | sample Cebus_capucinus_imitator_PRJNA485217_SSR093__metabat2_low_PE_002 | metagenome-assembled genome bin Cebus_capucinus_imitator_PRJNA485217_SSR093 | reverse complement strand
CTGGCGAGCGCTTTGCTATCCGCGAGGGTGGCCGTACTGTGGGCGCCGGTGTGGTCTCCACCATCATCGAGTAAGCTAGAACTTACTAAATAAAGCCCTGCGACATGGCTCTAGTGAAGATAGAGAGCTTATTTCCTCAAGAAAGAGCTGAAACTAGAGCCTCAATAGAGGTCGCAGCGCTTAGTAAAATCAAGCGTGCCATATACAGGATGCTGTAAAGCATACGGCAATTTGCCCGAGCACCTTGGATTTATGAAGAAACCGCAGCGTCTTTTAGGCTCTGCGGTTTTTTTCTACCTAGAAAATCTTGAGACCGCAACCAGCAAATGTGCCTACTATAGTCATGCGAAAGAGGCCAGCACACGAGCCTAAGTGCACCCAGTGCCTGCACTAAGTGCATAGCGGTGCAGGGCACATTTGACGGTGCGCCAGCGTCAGCTGCTAGCAGCTTCACGCTAGTGCTAGCTTTGGCTTCAGAGCAAGCATGCTCACGCTAGTGTTAGCGCCTATGATTTAATTGCTGTTGGCGTTACTGCTGTAGCAGTTGTTGGCGCTACTACTGTAGCACTTGTCGGTGCTGTTGCTTTATTCTAGCTTTAGCTTGTTACAAGCTAGGCTTAGCTCACGGTTTAACGGTTGACTATTGCTAGGTGATCGGGTATTTTTCTCTATTTTAGAGAGTTTTTTGCTTTCCTGTTATTTTGGCAGGTGACGATACAGACAAAGGTTTATCATGAGCGAGACGAAGAACGCCAAATCAGGCCCTGAAGCTACGAGTAAAAAATCTAAGACTAACCGCCAAGCTGGCGGTAGCAAAGCTGTAGCTGCCAAAAATCCCCAAGGTGATCTCAAAGTAGCTCAGCCACCTAAGAACGAGCTCAAAAAAGTGGAGAGCAAAAAAGGTGATGCTAAGAAAGCAGCTAAGGCCGCTCCTACCAGCAATCCTTTTGACAAAGTTCTGTGGCTGTTAGCTTTAGCCTTAATTGTGATTGCTATTGGCGGCAACTACTATTACACCAAATTCATCGTCTTAGATGAGTCCTCCTTAGAGCGTCTCTTACGCGTAGGTGCGGTCATCGTAGTTATCGCTTTAGGCTTACTCGTGACCCTCTTTACCACTAAAGGCCGTAAGCTCTTGGCTTTTGGTCGTGACTCTTATACAGAGTTACGTAAGGTGATATGGCCAACGCGTACGGAAGCGACCCAGACTACCTTTATCGTCTTTGCGGCAGTCTGCTTGGTCAGTATCTTCCTCTACTTATGCGATTTAGTATTCTTACAAATCGTCCGCATCATCACTATCTAAGCGCTGCAGCAAGGTTGATCCCATGTCTGATTTAGAGAAACAATTAGCTCAATCCCTCGCCGAGGCCGATGCTGCTACTGCAACTCCTGATGCAGCTCCATCTACTGCTGTTGATGCTGCCGCTCCAGCCGTAGCAGAAAGCGCGCCTGTCGCTATTCCTGAGGCTGCTCCAGCTTCGGTTGACAGCACTAATAAAGAAAGTCTCTTTGCTGACTTAGCCTCTGATGAGCTTAATGGTGAGGCGCCTTCTTTAGAAGATGTCGATGCGCCTTTTTTAAGCGATGCTGAAGCTGGTGCTACTGAAGAAGCTAATCCTTTTGAAGAGTTAGCCGCCCAAGCTAAGGCTGAAGAAGAGGGTAAGACCAAGAAAAGCAGTAAAGCTAAGGCAAAGAAGCCTACTTTAGACTTAAAAGGCCCTGTGAAGAAGCTGGAGCCAAAAGATCCAAGCGAAGTACCACTGCGCTGGTATATTCTGCAGGCTTTCTCTGGCTATGAGCAGCGTGTGGCGCAAGCGCTCAAAGAGCGTATTAAGATCCATAACATGGATGCCTACTTTGGCGAGATTTTAGTGCCAAAGGAGAAAGTTAAGGATAACAAAGACGGTAAGTCCCGTGAGAGTGAGCGTAAGTTCTTCCCTGGCTACGTCATGGTGCAGATGAAGATGACCTCTGACTCGTGGCAGCTGGTGAAGCACACGGAGCGCGTCTTAGGCTTTATCGGTGGTACGCCAGAGCGTCCTCTGCCTATTACCGAGCGTGAGGCTAACTTAATCTTAGACCGTCTCAAGTTAACTGCTGATGCGCCACGTCCAAAGACCCTCTTTGAAGTGGGCGAGCAAGTTCGTGCCATTGATGGTGCTTTCAAAGACTTCTCTGGTATCGTGGAAAAGGTCGACTACGAGAAGAGCCGCTTAACGGTATCGATTGCGATCTTCGGTCGTGCTACCCCTGTGGAGTTAGAGTTTAGCCAGGTTGAGAAAGAGAGCTAATTAAGTACTGTAAGTACCTTAATAACCTCTAATGAGGAGAGATGCTCGCAAGTATTTCTTTTGTTAGAAAGATGATACTTGCGGGCATTTCTTTTATCAGGCTCATTAGCTTTTTTCTCAGGCTCCTAGCCTGTCCTCAGAGCCGTATTCCTTTTTCAGGCTCATTAGCCTTGCATCAAGTTCCGTACCCCTTGCCTCAGGCTCATTAGCCTGTCCTCAGAGCCGTATCCCTTTCCTATGCGTATAGCCTTTTCCTCAGGCTACTTCTCCAGACTCTTCCAGAGAACTATTCCCTGTACTTTTCCACGCTAAAGCCCAGCAGAGCTGTTTTCCTATCAGCCTGACCAGACCTATCTACTAGTAACCAATCCTGTCTAGCAGCCAGTCAAGCAAGACCTGTCTATCAGCCAGACCTGTCTACCAACCATTTAAGCCAGACTTGTTTACCAGGATGCACTATACGACGGCTTAGCACGTGGCTGTCCCTTCTCTGCTTCCTACCATACCCGCCAATTTTCTTACGAATTTCCCCGCGCATTGTTGGACTTACACTAGGCTTAGTCAGCGCATAGTGCGGGGAAGCGCTATTAGCTTACGCTTCCAGCTAATTCTTGTTACCAAGCAATCTTTGGCGAGCCGGGCTCATCTCAAGAGAGCCGGGCTCATCTCAAGAGAACCGGGCTTAGCTCAAGAAGCCTGGTTTATCTCAAGAGAGCTTGGTTTATCTCAAGAGAGCCTGGCTTATCTCAAGAAATCCGAGCTTATCTTTTGCAAGTCTTGCTTGGTTCTTAGACCATAATGAGATTGACCCCTGTTTTAATCAATTGCCGTTGATTGCTTGGGGTAAGGCGGTTGTCTGTAATAATGGTGTTAATCTCCGTCATTGGGACAGCGATATAAGTGCCTACTTGCCCATATTTAGTAGCATCGCACACTAAGATACGCTGAGCGGAGATGCGCGCTACTTCTTGTTTCACCACTACTTTGTCAGGATCAGGCGTGGTAATACCACGCTCATCAAAAGAGGAAGCGGAAAGAAAAGCTAAATCAATGGAGAGAGCTTTAAGGGTATATACGGCCAAATGCCCTACGGTAGAAAGGTTGGAGTTACGGATTTGCCCGCCCACCATAATCACATTGTTTTGGGAGCTGGTGACGAGACATTGCGCTACTACTAAGTCATTAGTAACAATGGTGAGGTCATCACGACCTACAAATTGCTTGCCTAAAGCTAAGGTGGTGGTGCCAGCATCAAGATAAATACAAGAGCGCGGAGGCACTAGCTCACTAGCTTTTTGGCCAATGCGCAGCTTTTCCTCACTTTGCATCATGGCTTTTTGCTCATGGCTCGGTTCATCAAAGATACGCATAGTACCTTTAACGCCGCCCCCATGTTGGATGACCAATCCTTGCTCTTCTAGTTTTTGAATATCACGGCGAACCGTCATCTCTGAGACATTAAGCTTTTGTGCCAATGCGGCAATGGTGAGCACTGGCTCTACTTTTAAGGTCGCAATAATGGTTTCTTGGCGCTGCAGTGGGATCATATCCTCTCCTTGAGAATGTAGGCTTTTGAGCTGGCTTAAGTCTATAGCCCCCGTTGGGAGCTTGATGCCCGGCTTTAGCTTATCTATTTGGCGTGAGTCTCTACGTTCGGCTTGAGTCAGAGCCGCTGTGCTTTATTTTGATCAGTAATTAGGCATGAGTTAATCATGCCACTATTGTGGAGAATTTAGTGAGAGAATTGGTTATATTTTCTCATAGATTGTAGGTAAGTCATATTTGCTCTGGGAGTAAAACAGCTTATTTTAGCGGATAGTATGACAATATCCATCTGTGACAAAATGTTAAAAAAGCTGTCATACAGGTAGATAGATGGGCTTACCCATGCACCATGAGCTGTCATTCTGAGCTGGCATCTTGCAGCCTACCATCCTGCAATTGCCTATTCTGCCACCTCTCCTCTCAAGCATCCTTGCCCGCATCATGCTCTTGCCTAATAATCTCCAATTGCTTAATAACATCCAGTTATCTGCTGTCATAAACGCAGCCCCGGCTTAGATCTAAAGGATAGGCATAATGATGTATCGGCTTATCCCCTAGATGATACCTGGGGTGCTGCTTTTGGGGCAGCTGAACTCGGAACAGCGTGCTCTTAGGCTATGTGGTTTTCGACTGAGTGCTCGTGAGCTGCGTGGTTTTGGATTGCATGGCTCTGGGGCAGCCTTACTGGGGTAGTCTCTGTCAGTTGTCGCAAACGTATTTCCTAACTGCTGTCTACCCGGTAGAGTGGGGTTAAGTCACAAATATAGTGTGAAAAAACGTTATAACTTGGTATTTAGTGTGATTTTAAGACAAAACCTCTGTCTTGAGTAGGGGGCATAGCTGATTAGGCGGAGTTAGTGCAGGTAGCTCCAGTAGAAGACCTATGGTAGGGATAACATTATTGAGGGTGGGGGCACTCTTGCTGGTAATGAAGGCGTTGTGATGCTGTAAAAAAGCAAAAATAAGGTATTACTATTACCTGAGAATACGGTAGAGGGAGGGGCAGATAATAGCTCTACAAATAGTTATAGAGTAGTTGTGAGCCAGTAGTAAGGGGCGTATTGCTGGGGGCAACTCTCTTGCGGTGATAAAAGATGATGGAAAAAACGTGAGGAGACAAGTTAGCTTTGATAAGGCCTAAATATCGTATTTTCTTGAGATTAGTACCAGAGGGTTAGTGATAATTTGTGAATTTTTGTGAAAATAATGTTATAAATGTTAAAAAATGTTATAGAGGTCACAAGATTTTACTCCTGAACTCGTTATAATTTCTCACAGATTTTCACAAAAGCAGTGATGAGCTTACGATACCTTAGGGTATGACCTAAGCCTAAGCATCGCTTAGCGCAAGCAATTTAGCACTAAGTTCGATGTTGGGTGTTGGGTCAGTTAAGTAAGCTTAGACCCTTAGGGATAACTATGTTAGGGACGTTAAGCCCTCTTATCATGGCTCTACATTTTTTTGCAGGTAGAGCTGAGGAGGGAAGAACAACCATAGACATAGTGAGCTAAACCACGCAGGAGAAGCTGAGAAGCTTAGCATCTGCGAAGCTACGAAACAGAGAAGCTTAGCTTCTTAGCAGCCAAAAATCTAAGAAGCCGATAAGCTTAGCTTCTTCGTAGCTTAGTTGCGGAAGAATTTGGTTGCTAAATAGCCTATGCTGAGAGCTGAAGCTAACTCAAGTTGTGGTTGCTCAAGTGGGGGCGCTGCCGAACCCGAATTTGTTCGTTGTGTGCTTGATGAGGAGTAGTTCAGATGAACGTTGGCGTTATTGGTTTAGGTACCATGGGTATGGGTGCTGCTAAGTCTTGTATCAAGGCTGGTTTATCTGTCTATGGTGGTGATATCAGCGACAAGGCTCTGGCTACTTTAAAAGAGGCAGGTGCAGTTGCTGTGGCTAAAGATGCCCGTGAGTTTGCCGACCAGTTAGATGCTCTCTTAATCTTAGTTGTGAACGCTGCTCAAGTTAACACTGTGCTCTTTGCCGGTGGTGATGATTGCTTAGCTTCTAAGCTTAAGAAAGGTACCCCAGTTATGGTGTCTTCCACCATTGCCGCTGCTGCCGCTCAAGACATCAACGCTAAGTTAAGCTCCTATGGTCTCTTAATGTTAGATGCTCCAGTTTCTGGTGGTGGCGTTAAGGCTAATATCGGTGAAATGACCGTGATGGCTGCGGGTGCTCCAGAGACCTTTGCGAAGTTACAACCTGTATTAGATGCTGTAGCGGGTAAGGTTTACAACGTCGGTAGCGAGATTGGTAAGGGCTCTACCGTGAAGATTGTGCACCAATTATTAGCCGGTGTGCATATTGCTGTGGCTGCTGAAGCTATGGCTATGGCAGCTAAGGCTGAGATTCCTCTCGACATTATGTATGATGTCGTGACCCACGCCGCTGGTAACTCCTGGATGTTTGAAAACCGTATGACCCACGTGGTTGCCGGTGACTACACTCCTCTCTCCGCTGTCGATATCTTTGTTAAGGACTTAGGCCTGGTTACTGACACCGCTAAGGAATTACACTTCCCAATCCCATTAGCCTCTACTGCTCTCCAGATGTTCACTACTGCTTCTAATGCAGGTCACGGCCGCGAAGATGATAGTGCTGTCATCAAGATTTTCCCAGGCATCGAGCTGCCTAAAAAGGACTAGTACGAGCATTGCTTGCCTAAGAACTTAGCTAAGAATTTAGCAAAGATTTTGGCTAAGTTTCTTTGCTAAGTTAAGGCAAATCCCAGAAACACTAATCCTCATTAAGTAACTGGGATTGTGCCTTATAAGTAAGAACACAGTAAGTAGAGTTTAGTTATCCAACCTCAGGATGAGCTTACTAACCTCTGTAATTAGCTTACTAACCTCTGTAATTAGCTTACTAACCTCTGTAATGAGCTTGCCAACCTCAGGATAAGCTTACTAAGTTCTGATACTTACCCATTAATCAGCTTTAATTCTGATTAAACAAGACTCCCAAGATGTTTATTTCCTGTTACGTGATTGCTTGGGAGTACCTTATGGTTGTTGTTACTAGTTAAGTAGCACCTTACCTTTTCGCAGATCCAGAGCTTTGCGCATTATTTTTCCTTTTTGCTTTTCTCCCCGGATGCAGGGAGATTTCGATTTATCCAAGCTACTACGCTACTTGCTGATTGAGTCTCATCATTAAGAATGAGCTTTTAGCACCACGGATTTAGTTGTAGGTACTACGACTTAAGTTATAAACCACAGTTAGTCTAGCTCACAACAACTAGTGTTATAAACGATAGTTGATGTGATTTCCCTCAGCCAGTGTTATAAACGATTATTGCTATGGTCAGCCAGGCTTGATGTTATAAACACTTATTTCTTGGGTGTGGTAGGTAATAGGTGTTAGGTAGTAGGTGTTAGGTAGTAGATATGAGGGGCTAAAGTGTCTAAGCACACATAGTACAGCTCGTGTACTTAGTTCCTTGACGTACCTAATGTCTTACGTGACAGTCTTTTGAGACAGGTGCAGATTATGTTGAAAATTGGTGTGATCGCCGATGATTTTACTGGTGCTACCGATATTGCCAGTTTCTTAGTGCTCAATGGTCTTTCTACTGTGCAGCTCTGCGGTATCGAAGAAGATACGCCAGCACCAGATGTTGAGGCTGTAGTTATTAGCCACAAGTCGCGCTCTTGCCCTGCTGCCGAAGCTATCGAGCAAACCTTAAAGTCGCTGCACTGGTTACAAAAGCAAGGCTGCAAGCAGATCTACTTTAAGTATTGCTCCACCTTTGATAGCAAAAAAGAGGGCAATATTGGCCCTGTCACTGATGCCTTAATGCAAGACCTGGGTGTTGATTTCACCATTTTCCAACCTGCCTTACCTGTTAATGGTCGTACTGTTTATAAAGGCTACCTCTTTGTCGGTGAGCAATTGCTTTCGGACTCAGGTATGCGTAATCACCCTATTACGCCAATGACTGACAGCTCTTTAGTGCGTTTAGTTGAGATGCAGTCTAAAGGTAAGTGCGCTGTCATTAATTCCGATGTCTTAGATCAAGGGGCAGCCGCTATTAAAGCTAAAGTAGCTGAGTTAAAAGCCGCAGGTTACAGCTATGCAGTAGTTGATGCTTTAAATGAGCAGCACTTAATTGCTCAGGGCGAGGCTTTTGCCGATATGCCTTTAGTAACTGGTGGTTCTGGTTTAGCTATTGGTTTAGCGCGAGCGGTGCGTGAAGCTAATGCTGACGCTGCTGCGGTCCAGAAGTTAGGTGAAGCCAAAGCTCATCACACCGTAGTGCTCTCCGGCTCTTGCTCGGTGATGACTAACAAGCAAGTAGCTTATTACAGCAAGCTTGCTGCTACTAAGGGCATTGATGTTGATGCTTTATTTGGTGATGAAGCAGCTCAGCAAGCTTACTTACAAAGCTTTGTCGACTTTGTCAAAGAGCATCTCAATGACCCATTAGCTCCATTAGTTTATGCCACCTCGAATCCTGAAGCCTTAGCTAAGATTCAGGAGAAGTATGGCGTAGCAGCTTCCTCTAGTGCGGTAGAGCAATTCTTTGCTCACTTAGCAGTAGCTGTACGTAAGTTAGGTGTGGACTGCTTCATTATCGCAGGTGGTGAGACTTCCAGCATTATTACCAAATTCTTAGGCGTACAAGGCTTCTACATTGGCCCTGCTATTGCCCCAGGTGTGCCTTGGGTACGTTCGATTAATGACCCAATCTCCCTTACTTTAAAGTCGGGTAACTTTGGGGCGGAGAACTTCTTTGAGTTAGCCCAGAGCTCCATTGTTAAGGTTGCCAAGTAAATAGCTCAGAGGTTCTACGCTTCTGCTAATCAAGTAGATCTTAGTCTCTAGGCTTGTGCTGATAAGACAAGAAGCTCTGAGCAGATAGTAAGTGGCAAAGAGTTGTTACCACAGTAGATCTTAGTCAGTAGTTAAGCAACCAGTTAGCTGCTTTGGTACTGCTAAAAGTTGCAATATTGCTAGTAAAGCTGGCCATAGCCATAGCGTCATTACGACTATAGCTATAGAGTAGCTAAAGCAATAGCCATAGCCTAACTCAAAGCGGCGTTTAGACTGCTAGAGGCTAATACCCCTAACTATCTCTAGCTCTCAGTCCTTTAGTATTAATCTGCGGTAGTAACTAACAATTGCTGTTGTTTTTACTGTTAATGGTTGATGTGGTCATTACTTTGAGGGGCAAAATAAGCTTGTAAGCTAAGCTTGTTTAAGCTTATCTAAGCTTGATATCTAAGCTTGCTTTAGTTTACCTCTGGTAGAAAGTCAGGGCTGGGACAAGTAGGGGATAAGAAGAAAATTATATGAGCACGGATATTTCTGCTGATATTACAGCTCTCAAAGACGAATTTATTCAAGCAGGCAAAACTCTTTATGAGCGTGGTTATGCCACCGGTGCCGCCGGCAATATGTCGCTCTTACTGCCTGATGGCACCGTTCTCGCTACCCCAACTGGTTCTTGCCTGGGTACCTTAGAGCGCGATCGTTTAAGCGTGCTCAGTCATGAGGGAGAGCTTATCTCGGGAGATAAAGCCACTAAGGAAGTGCAATTCCACCTGGCTATTTACCACAATAATCCTGAGATTAAGGCTATTGTACATCTCCACTCCTGCTATTGCACTGCTTATTCCTGCTTAAAGGATTTAGACCCCAAAAATGCCATTAAGCCATTTACTCCTTATGTGGTTATGCGCATGGGTGAGGTGCCCGTCATTCCTTATTACAAACCAGGTAGCCCTAACTTAGCCCGTGATTTAGCTGTGGTAGCTCCTCATCATAAGGCTTTCTTACTAGCTAATCATGGTCCTATTACAGGGGGTAAGAACATTACCGAAGCAGTAAATAATGCTGAGGAATTAGAAGCCACCTGCAAGCTTTACTTTGTTTTAGGCCATAATCGCGAGCGTATTGCTTACTTAAACGAAGCTCAAATTGCTGAGTTAATGCCTAAATAAGCTGAGATTTAGCTAGTGTGGAATACAGGCTTAAGCAACACCAGGCTCAAACACTGTATGCCCCTAGCACTACCAGGCTCAAGCGCCATGTATCGAATTAAGTATTACCTAGCTTAAGCATCACCTGGTATAAGCTTCGTATTTTTACAGTACGCTTGGCTTAATCACAAATTATAGTAGTTACTACTCTTATGGCTCTCAGCATAGTGTTGAGCCACAAGCTAAGAGCAAGTAACTTTCGTAGAACTTATATAGCCCGTGTATAACATTCCTCTTGCTAGCTAGAGTGACTAAACAGCAAGTACTTGCTTTAAGTAATACTAGTAAGGTCTAAAGCCTGGGGGAGTGAGCGGGAAAACCCTTTGCTCTTGAGTGGATAGAGAGCACTTATTCTTCAAAGCTAAGCGTAGTCAACTAGGCTAAGCGGTTAAGCCAATTACTGCGATGACGTAGTATGTAAGCCCCGCAGCCTTAAGCAATCTCAATATAGTTTGGTGAGGCAAGCTTGGTTAAAGCTTTACTATGCAGGCTTTGCTATGCACGCATTGCTAGGCAAGCCTTGTTAAAGGCTGGGTTATGCAGGCTTTGCTTAGAAAAGCTTCTTTGGGCAAAACTCATCAAAGTAAGTTGAAGAAATAAGTGCCAAGGAGTTAATCATGCCTAAATTTGCTGCCAATTTGACCATGATGTACAAAGAGGTCGATTTCCTCCAACGCTTTGCTGAGGCTGCTGCAAGTGGCTTTAAGGCTGTGGAGTTCTTATGGCCTTATGACTACGACAAGAATGAGCTTAGCGCCATCTTAAAAGAGCAGAAGCTGGAAGTGGCGCTCTTCAATACCACCGCTGGTGATGTTGCTCATGGTCAATGGGGGCACGCTGCCTTACCTGGCTATGAGGCCCAGTTTAAGGAGGAAATCGAGCAGGCTTTAGATTATGCTGTGGCCTTAAACTGCCCTACGGTGCATGTGATGTCGGCAGTGGTTCCTCATCCTTGGGAGAAAGAGTTATGCCGTGAAGTCTTTGTGAAGAACATGCGCATGGCCGCTGACCTTTTTGCCAAGCACCATAAGATTCTCACCATGGAAGCTCTCTGCCCTGAGATTAAACCTGGTTATCTCTACCACTCGCAATACGAAACCTTAGCCTTAGCTGAGCGTATTGCTAAGGACAATGTGCTCATTCAATTAGATACTTTCCACGCCCAAATGGTCGATGGCAATTTGAGCTACCTCATCAAGAACTACGCTGGTAAGTATGGTCACGTGCAGATTGCTGCCGCTCCATCCCGTGCCGAGCCAGATGAGGGGGAAATCAATTACGACTACATCTTCAAGCTCTTTGATGAGGTGGGCTATAAGGGCTATATCGGTTGCGAATACAACCCACGCGGCAACACTAAGGACGGTTTAGGCTGGCTTAAGCCTTATCTCTAATCGTCATCGCCTTACCTAGGGAGAGATAGAAGCTGCGCTTTGCTCTTACCAAGCGTGAGCGATTCCTTGGTACAGAATAATAAGGAGCATCAGAAATTAGGATATGGATGACATCGTCAAGGTGTCATCCTTTGCCGATTTCATCTTAAGTGGAGTATGGCTCCACGCTGGGATCAGTAGTGGTTTGATATCTGATCAATAGTGGTTTGATATCTGATCTTGGCAATTTGGTGTTGATGCTAAGCGCCTAAGGCACTTGGGGGTGCCTCAGGCCTTTGTCCTGAAAAGTCCGTGTAAGCGGTCTTCTCCTGACAAATGAATATTGACGGAAAGGTATTATATGTCAACTACTGCCTTGTTGGGAGTAGCAGCAGTTTCCATAGTGGTACTGTTGTTTCTCGTGATTCGCGTTAAGATGTCAGCGTTCGTAGCGCTGCTCTTGGTAAGTTTACTGACAGCTCTGGCTGGCGGCATTCCTGTCGCTAATGTCATGCCTACTTTAATTGCGGGCATGGGTGGTACCTTAGGTGCTATTACCATTATCGTGGGTTTAGGTGCCATTTTAGGTAAGATGGTAGAAGATTCAGGTGGTGCTGAAGCTCTCTCCAAGTATTTTAGTAAGCTTTTGGGTGTTAATCACACCGTAGCGGCCTTAACTATTGCTGGTTTTATTTTAGGTATCCCGATCTTCGTTGATGTGGGCTTCCTGATCTTAGCGCCAATTGTCTTAGGCTTTGCTAAATTCACTAAGAGTAATCCTATTGTCTATGGTCTCCCTGTAGCCGTAGTCATGTTAGCGGTACACGTAGTGGTGCCTCCACACCCAGGTCCAGTGGCCGCAGCCAGCATTTTAAATGCTGATGTTGGTATGATTACTATCATTGGTTTATGCTTATGTGTTCCTACAGCTATCGTTGGCTTCTTTGCTGCGAAGATGATTATTAAGCGTCATCTGTCCAAGAAAGGTGCGGAACAAAGCGAAGATACCGAAATTCTGTTAGAGTCGGCTCCTGATGTCCAAACTGAGCCTGTAGCTCCTAACATGCAAGCTAGCCCTAATGTGTGGTTAATTGTCGGCCTGATTATCTTACCTATCGCCCTCATTATGTTAGGTACGATTACTGCAGCCACCATGGAAAAAGGCACTACTATCTATAGCATCTTCCAATTATTAGGTTCCCCTGGTTGCGCCCTCTTAATTGCTTTAGGTTTTGCTTTCTACTTATTAGGTATTAAGCGCGGCTGGTCTCCAGGTAAGATTGGTAGCGTGATGGACTCAGCTCTGCCTGCCGCTGCTGTAGTGATCATGGTGACTGGTGGTGGCGGTGTCTTCGGTAAAGTGTTAACCGAAACTGGTGTGGGTACCGCTTTAGCTGACACCTTAAATGGCATGGGTATTCCTGTCTTACCAGCAGGCTTCTTGATCTCTTTAGCGCTGCGTGCGGCTCAAGGCTCGGCCTCCGTGGCTATCTTAACTACTGCTGGTCTGTTAGCAGATGCTACTGCTGGCTTTTCTGATAACTATCGGGTAATGGTGGCTATTGCCATTGGCTTTGGTGGCTTAGGTCTCTCCCACATTAACGATTCTTTCTTCTGGATCTTAACTCGTTACTTAGGTATGTCTGTAGCAGATGGTCTTAAGACTTGGACGGTGATTACTACTATCGCTGGCTTTACGGGCTTTATCTGCACTTGGTTGACGGCAACCATCTTCTTCTAATAATCTAAATTATTTGGCTTTCCTCGCCACGCCATACCGTTCTGTGCATGGCCACGCAATACCCGCACTGCCATGCTCTGCTACGCACTGCCATGCTTTGCTACGCACTGCCATGCTCTGCTACAGTATCTGCGAGGCGTTGCCACGTTGCATGAGTGTTACTACGTTGCACAAGCGTTGTCACACTTCGCTGTGTCCATCTAGGCGACAAGCTTCACCATGATTCACTGTGTCTTGCTTTGCATCAAGCTTAGACACAATGAGCATGAGGAGGACGTACGAGGATAAGCTACTAAGCTGCGTTTGGGCGCTGTAATTAGTAGGGCACTACCTTAAATTACTTAAAGTAGTGGTCTAGAGATTTAGTAAAAGAGCGTAGCTATTTGGTTTACTTGGAAAGGGTACCGTTTAATGAAAGGTTTTTCGCATACTATTAAGAATCCTGAGGGATTACATGCTCGTCCAGCTGGCGAGATTATTAAGACTGCTTCCGGCTTTGGTTGCACCATTAACTTAAGTTGCCGGGGTAAAGAAGTCTCGCTTAAGGGCGGTATTTTTGCGCTGATGGGCTTAGGTTTACGCCAGGGGGATGCTATTGAGGTACGCATTGATGGCCCTGAAGAAGAGCAAGCTCTTACTACTTTAAAAGAGCTGTTTGAGCGCCTGTTATAAAGTACTGCCATAAAGCACGGTATATAAAGCACTGCCATAAAGTGCTGCCATAAAGTACGTTATCGTAGGCTTAAGCAAGCTATCGCATTAGCTACTGTAGTTAGCTACAGTGCTAGCTCACGTATTAGCTCTCGTGCTTGCTTCTGGCTTAGCCTCCGTATTAGCTACTATGCTATTTTGGCAGCTATTTGCTATGCCAAGTAAAGGTGCTAACTTCCCTTTTTTCCTCACTAAATACTATTTGCACTGCTCGCAACTGCTTAAGTGGAGTTCAGGCTAGGCAAGTTATGTGACTTAGGACACGGCCAGGCTCTTTAGCTTTGGGCGCAACCAAGTGGTTACGCTTGGGCTACAACCAGGCGCTTAAGCCTCGGGCACATCTAAGTGCTTAAGCCTTGGGCACACCTAGGCTCTTAAGCTATGTGTAGTCACGGTTTAGTCTCAGAAATCATTAAGCGTGAGAGAGCGGTAAATAGCCAGTCCTTGAGGCTCACCTAACGGTGGGCCTTTTTAATTGGAGTTAACGAGTTTCCTGTAGTCTTGTCAGCACGTGCTCTACTATCGCACTTTAGCTTTAGACCCCAGTATTTACACCATCACCACGAAGACTTCTAGCATTTCCATCAGCACTTCTATCACTACCTTTATCATTCCCAGCATCACCTCTATAACGGTCTCTATCAGCATCCTATAACTGCTTCTGTTACCACCTCTATTACCGCCTCTCATTTATTACCGCCTCTCTTTGTCTAGCTTTTCTCCTTATCTCTATCTTCTGCCTTTACTTGTAATAAGATAAGTCTTTATGCTTTACCCTCAAGAGAGAGCGCTATCACTAATGCGCTTAGCTTGGCAGAACGCTACGATGAGGTATCGTTGGTACTTACTACCAAGACTTAGCACAATCTAGCAAGCTTTAAAAAAGCAGCTGAGGGCTAACGAGAGCAAGCGCTAGCATCCCCTTACTAACAAGAGTAGGTGAGAGCATCTCATAGCTAACAAGAGCAGGTGAGAACATCTCTTAGCTAATGCAAACCAGCTAAATCATCCCATAGTTAATGAACACTAGCAAAAGCATCCCATCACTATCGCGAATTAACAGTCATAGCCAGAAGCGAAGAAGAGCTAACGCAACCTGCTAAAGCAACCTACTAAAGCTAGCTGTTAACGCGAGTTGTTAACGCAAGCTGCCCATTGCGCAGGGGAGGTAACGCGAGCGAGCAAGAGTTAATGAGAGAGCTCATGAGAGCTAAAGATAGAGCTCATGAGAGCTCATGAGAGTGACAAGGGCTAAGCTGCGCTGCCATGCTTTATTTTGTTAAGGCAATTTAATTACCTGTCTTAATAACTGCCTTAATCGCCTTAAACCGAATATCTGAGGTGAGCCATGTCATATCCTCTTGGCGCTCGTAGGCATGTTTACGCCACTTAGTGTAAGAGTAAGGTCTACTCTTAAGATGGGGGGGTTAGGTATTTATTTACGCATGATTGGCTTTTATAGCCACCAAATATGAGATGTCTGATCAATTTTTTAGGAACAAAGGCTACCGATCTCTCAATTTTAGCTAGAGCTTCTCCCCCTAAATCCCTGAAATATTACAATACAGCTTTCTTCAGCGTGAATTATGTGGGATTTATGCCTATGTAAAGCATGCTCAGGAGAAAAGATAAGGAGAGATCGTGCTCCTATCCTTAAGTGTGATGCTGTCAAGTGCAGTGCTGACGCGGTGCGCTCAGCCTGAAGCTGTGCGCTAAGCCTCAGCAGCATTATGTAGCAGCACGCCACTATAAGGATAGAGATAAAGCCCGAGTGCCAGGGGCGACTCAGCCATAATGGAGATATAGTGCAGCAATCTCGACTATGGGCGTAGTCCTTTCCCTAACTTTAGCTAGTAATTACTTTCTCTTAGTTGCACCACTGACTGAGCTCTAGTCCTATGTCTGCCTTAGTCTAGGCGTGGAGGTATAGAGGAAGAATTGTTAACTACAGTGCATGTATGCCCTGAGCTCTTGGCTCGAGGGAAGGCATAGTTGTGTTTAGTGTAGACACATCTTCAGACTTTCCTGGCAAAGCTAAGCAGAGCAAGGGTTTGTTATCTGTTTATGAGAGCTTGATAACCCAAGCTTACTAAAATAGCGCCAGATTAGGCGCATAAGTCTGATGCGGGCCATGCTCCTGATTAGGGCTCATGTTCCTAATTATGGCTCATGCTCCTGATTAGGGCTCATGTTCCTAATTATGGCTTATGCTCCTGATTAGGACTCATGCTTCTGATTAGGGATGATGCTCCTGATAAAGCTACGAGTAGCTTAGGTCGCTAGTCGGGGGATAAAATCTCGATACTGATAACGCCTGCCTTATTTTTTCTTTAGTAAATCCTATGGTTGTTGCTGCTCTTAATTGAGCAAAACTCTATCTCTCACACAGAAGCATTGTTCTAAGGAAGACAATGTCAAGCTCCATCAATAGTGAGTTTCCTAAGCTTGAGGATTGTGCTTAGGATTAGTCTGAGGTGGACTTCAGCGCTAGCCTGGCAATTTGTCACAATGTCATGGCTAGTAAATATGGGGTTGCCACCACGCATACAGTGCTTATCCCAAGAAGCAGCGCGTAAGCAGGGCTTAACTCTGTTTATCTTGGGTTAAGAGGCACAGACTAAAGCTAAAGAGAGGGGCCTGAGCCATAGTTTATGCAGCAAGGAGATTGACTATGCAAGGTTTTTCTTACATCATCAAGAACCCCAATGGCTTACATATAGAACCAGCTAGTAAGATTATCAAGTTAGCAGCTACTTTCGTCAGCTCGATTAATCTGCGTTGTCAGAGTCGTGCGGTGTCGCTCAAAAGCAGTATTTTTGGCCTGATGGGCCTAGGTTTAAGTTATGGCGACATTGTGGAAGTATACTTTGATGGCTCTGACGAGGAACAAGCCTCGCAAGCATTCCAGCAGCTTTTTCAGCAGGTACTCTAAGCTCCCGTGCTCAGCTTTAGCCCAAAATTCTAGCTTGATGCTTTGGTGTGCTGACGCGTTTTTGCGCCGCGCTAGCAGCAAGCGCTAGTAGCAGCAAGCGCTAGTAGCAGCAAGCGCTAGTAGCAGCAAGCGCTAGTTGCAGATGCTACTGCTTAGTTTATGCCACTTTGCCTGGCGTTGCGTTACAGGGCGAAGCATCAGTGCTAAGTAACATTGTTGCGTCACCGTGCTAAGTATCAGTACTGAGTATCTGTGCTAAGTATTAGTACTACGTAACAGGGCAAAGTAACAGTGTGGGCCTCTGAGATTGCTGGTTAGCATACGAGCCTGCTAAGTGCGCCTGTTTAGACCTATACCGCCCAGGCTATTTTTAGTAGCCAATAGTAATTAGCAGCATGAGGTCCGTGCTCCTCTCCTTGGGGGTACGGTCTTTGGCATTTCTAGCCAAGCTCCAGCCGAGCAAGAGGCGCTAACGCATACTAGCTCTGACTTGCCCAGGCTCGCGTATACTTACCCAAGCTTGCTCATACTTTCTCCTACTTGCAAAGGCTTGCGTATACTTCCTTCTACTTGCCCAGGCTCACTTGCACTTCATGCCCACCATCTCTCTAGAACTATCAATCAATTTATCTATCAAGCTATCTATCTTTATCTATATCTTTGCTGCGGTGTGCTTTTATGCTGCTGGTTCTCTGCTGCTGGTTCTCTGCCGCTGCTTCTCTGCCGCTGGCTGTCTATTGCTGGGCCAAGTTTGTGGCTTAACCAAGACTGTTGTTGCGCCAAGATTGTGGCTTAGCCAAGACTGTAGCTGCACTCAGGATGTAAGGTGTCCCTATGTTGCCATGCCTCCTTCTTATGAGGTCGCTCCAGCTTCTCATGTGTAGTAGGAGTAGGGAAGATGGGAGTAGGGAGGCTAGGAGTGGAGTGATTGTAATCTAGATATATGTTTTGCAAGGCTTTAGGCATGATAATGCAAAATTTGCAACCATAAAGTGTGACAAATAGCACATTAAAAGGCGATAAATATGGCTAAACTGACAAGCCATAAAGTTCTTGCTGCAAAATGCAAAAATTTGCAACAGTATAATGAGCAGGCTATAGGTAGCTTTGCTGAGATTGTGATTGTGTCAAAGCTCTAGTAGGAACATTGCTTCCTCGTAGTGATGAGCAGGGCAATAACAGGTCAAGCGTAAGCAGCACAGTTAAGACGGGTATGGAGCGTAACCATGGATAAGTCAGCCTATTATGGTCATCCTTATCAATTATTTGGTGTTGAAGAGCAGCGCTTAGTCGGTGGTCGTGCCGATGGTATGCGTGTCTTAGAGGTTAAAAATGGCCGGGGACTGCAATTTACTATCCTGCTCGATCGTGGCTGTGGTATTGCTCGTCTCTCCTATAAGGGCATTAATTGCTCCTTCCTCTCCGCTTCGGGCTTACGTCACCCATCCTATTACCAGTACCAAACTGGTGGCCAAGGCTTCTTACGTAACTTCCATGCTGGTTTCTTAACCACCTGTGGTATTTACAATGTGGGTGTAGATTGTATCGATGATGGGGAGCAGACCTATCTCCATGGCGATATCGATAATGCCCCTGCTGAGAGCTATCACCACTATGTGGGCGAGGATGGCTGTCTGCATATTGAGGCTATTATCCGGGCTGAGCAAATCGCAGGTCGTAAGGGTGTCTTAACTCGTCACTTTACCGTAGGTCTCGATGAAGATTTCTTAGCTATCGATGACACCATTGCTAACCATGGCTCCGAGACTTTTCCACTCATGGTGCTCTATCACATGAATGTGGGCTACCCATTATTAGATGAAGATAGCCGCCTCTTTATTAACTCCCAGACCTATAAGGCTCGTACGGAGTTAGCTCAGCAAGATACTGCCGCTTGGAATAAGTTCACTCCTCCTGAGCCAGGCTATGTTGAGCGTTGCTACTACCACAACTTTGCTGGTAACAAGAATGCTTTAGCCGCGATCTATCAGCCTAAGCATGACATTGCCTTAGCTATTCAATTTGATAGCAATAATCTCCCTGAGTTCTGTCAGTGGCGTCAGTTAGGCTATCGTGATTACGTCATGGGCTTAGAGCCTGGTAATAGCCACTGCGATGGTCGTGACAAGATGCGCGCTGAGGGCAAGTTACAATTCTTAGAGCCAGGCAAGAGCCACTCTTTCCATGTTAAGGTCAAGCTCTTAGCTGGTGAGACAGCCTTTAATGATTTAGTCACTGCCTATCAGAGCACCCCAACGGGTACGCCAACCTTAGCTTAGTTTAGTTGCCTGAGCTTAGCTAAGTACACGAGCTTCACTAAAGTAAGCTTGAGCTTAGATAAAGCCCTACTTTAAAAGGCTTTCACCTTTTCTTCCTGTGGTATGAGGCAGAGCTGGTACTCCTTAGGAGCTCCTGTCTTAATACCAGAGGTTCATTTTTTTCACACATCACAACTAAGGAGTACAGGGGTAGTTGGACTATTAACACAATAGCGCTGCCCCTTTTCTTTGCCTATCTACAAGCTCGCTTCAGTTGCAGCTGCAGCTTAATCTCAGGTTTATAAACTTAGCTTGCGCTTAAGTTTATGCTATTGTTTACGTTTTAGCTTGCGCCTCAGCTCATACCATTGCTTATGTTTTAGCTTACGCCTTAGCTTACGCTAGCACTTGCCATTAACTAGTGCTTTATTGCACTTGTTTTGTTGCTGCCTTATCTTATCTCGCTGCTATTGCCTCTTCTTATTCATCTGCATAATCCTCTTCTTCTTGCTTTGGCAATCAGATTGGCAAAATTTAATCTTAAAATGGGCGTACCCAGCAGCTTTGCCTACCCACAAGCCGTAATCCTTAGCCCGCCAAGGCATCGTAAATTTACTTTGTAAGATATGGTGGTTACAGCAAAAGTCTTATATATCGTGAAATAAATACCTTGTTTGTCATTGCTCAAGCAAAGTTTGTCATTGCTCAAGCAAGTTTTTCTTCATAATTTTCTTCTTTACCTGGCCGTGCTGTCTGCTCTTTACAGCGCATAATCTTTTCTGTGCACAACTCTTTTCATCATTAGCTCGTAAGACTCTGTGCTAACTTTGCTTAACTCTGACTGCCTTTATTTGTTTATACGCCACCAGCTTGTGAGGGATTAATCGCAGGTACAATCTCTGGGGAAAAGGTGCGTGAAAACATGTGGTGTAGAAAATATGCAACAGACAATGCGTTTATGGTGCAAGTATCATGGTGTTTATAAAAATTTGTGCTTGTAAAAAGTGTGCGTGTGCCTGTTTTGTAGTGTGTTTTAGTTGTTACTACTGTTGTTTATAGTGATGTTTATGCTGCGGATTATACTGAGTTAGAGTTTGCCGTTTATAAAAAAGTAAAAGGGTGGTTGGTGGTCTAAAGATAGGGAGAATAAGTAGATAAGTGGGATAAGTGGGATAAGTAGATAAGGGAGATAAGTTTTGCGATAGTAGATAGTGAGAGCTAGTAGGAACTAGTGGGGGTTGCTAGGAACTGGTGGAGGTGAGGAGGTTGTGTTTATAACAGTCTTATTAGCGGTAAAAGTGTTTATATAATGATGTGATACTGCAGTTGTGTTTATAAAAAATCTAGAAAGAGAGAAAAGAAAAAGGGTTGCTACAGAGGGAAAAAAGTTGCCATAAAGAGAGTATGGTAGTGATATGGGGAAGAATTTTTGTGGTTGTGGGTTAGTGTTTATAGTTGTGTTTATAAATGGCAAGTGGTGAAGTGGCGGGAGGGGCTGGGAGTTTATAAAAAGGTTAAGGTGAGAGTAGGTGTAGTTCTGTAATGCTTTAGTGTGGATTATGATGCATTGTGGGCAGTGCAAGTAAAGAACGAGTATGGGGCTAGGATAATGCTAGGTAATGGTTAGTAGGGTGCCAGGGCAAAGCTCGTGCGGCATCGGCTTATGGCTCTTGCTACTGCTTAGATATTTGTTGATGGTCTAGCTTGGTCTGGTACTTAGACACTGTCTGGGACTTAGATACTGTCTGGGACTTAGATACTGTCTGGGACTTAGATACTGTCTGGTGTTAAGGATCTATCTGATAGTGTGTTTCTATCTGATAGTAGGGCGCCATCTGCTGCGGTGTGCTGAGGGATGGCGCTAAGAATTGCTACTCTTTATAGCTTTGCTTTTTAAGGAGCGGCACTACCAAGATTAAGCTTAAGGTGCGCTAAGTTATAGTGCCGATCATTAAGCGGATTAGCATCAAAAGCCCCTAAGTAAGCATTGATAAGATAGCGGGCTGCTCCTAAAGCCACGACAATGTCAGAGCGGGTACTAACCATAAGCTGCTCGCGCGTGAGTGGAAAAGCATTGTGCTCATTACAGTACTGTAACAAGGTAGTGATATCGTCCTGATTAAGATAAGGGGCAATACTACCAGTAAGAATAATCCTGCCATCCATGACTTGATTGACGCTGCGGATAGCCTGCGCCAGCTTGGAGAGCCACTGCTGCCATAAGAGCGGGAGCAAAAGCGCAGCGTTGGGCGTCTCAGTACTGCTGCTAGCCTTATCAGCACGGGGGATTGTCTTATCGGCACAGCTTCTTGCCTGGTCAGCCCGGCTGCTAGTACTATCGACACAGCCGCTTGCCGTCTCGGCAGTAGTGCTAACCGCAGCTACAGCAGCGGATGCGATGTTTTTCTTGTTTTCGCTCCGGCTCTGGTTACTACTCTTACTCTTGCTCTTATTCTTGTTAGGGCTTATTAACGTCAGGCTTGGTGCAGTTGCCGAGATTTGTCCGGCAGCTGTGCTTGGTGCAGCGACAGGGCTTGGTTCAGTTACTGTGCTTGGTGCAGCTACAGGGCTTGGTTCAGTTACTGTGCTTGGTGTAGCTGCCGTGCTTGGCTCTGTTGACTGCTGCTGTGGGCATTGCCTTTGTTGGTGCTGCCGCAGGGCGTTAAAGAACTCAGGTAAAGGTAGTTTAGCCTCCTGTTCTAGTGCTTGTTTGGAGCAATAGCACTCTAAACAATCATAGTCGCCACAATAGCAAGCACGTCTTTCCTTTCCTACCTGCAAATGCTCAATTAAGCCACCATGACTGTGATTACCATAGTGCACCATGTGATTGAAGATTAAGGCGCCCCCAAAGTGCTCATTTAAGAGAAAGAGAGCCGCATTATCCATGTCGCGATTTTCCCAGAGCTCGGCAAAAGCTGCGGCTTTAGAATCATGGTGGAGCACACAAGGCAAGCTAAAGTGAGCTTGAATATCCGTTATTTCTAAGGCAACGTGATGCATAAGCGCGCCATAAATAACTTTACCTTGCTGCGGGTCAACTACACCAGGGACAGCGAGGGCAATACCTAAGATATCGTCAGCGTTAAATTGCAGCTCATGAAGCCAGTTCATAATTTGCTCATTTAACGAGGCAAAGTAAGCATCACAGGCTGCCTTATAGGACGAGCTATCAAAGCTAGGATCGGCAGGGCCTGAGTTATCAAAGCTAGTACCGTCAGGGCCCGATTTATCAAAGCTAGTACCGTCAGGGCCAGACTTATCAGAGCTAGCGCTATGGTAAGCAGAGCCAGCTGTGGCTAAACCAGCAGCTGCGCCAGCAGCGCCTGAACCAGCAGCGGCGGTGTCAGTAGCAGCGGCGGTGGTGATAGTAGCAGTTGCGCCAGCAGCGCCTGCGATAGTGGCGTGAGCATCTAGTACTTTTAGAGCAGCAGAGGATGGTGCGGTAGTAGAGCTTAGTTCTTGGCTAGGAGCATAGATTAGGGGCAAGCTGGTGTCGGCAATGCTATTACCATTGAGATCAACTACGGTAACGAGGGCCTGCGTTGCCGTCACAAAGACTCCCACTGCCATTTTGTAGCGGGCATTCACCATGTAGCCAGTAGCCTTACGTCCTCCGGTCGACTCTAGCGTGCAGGAGGGCTTGATAAGCTTGTTATTAAGCAGGACTTTGAGATTGTTGTCAGTAGTAGAAAGGCTCATCTCCAACAACTGGGAGAGCTGTTGCTTCGGCAAGTGTGGATGCTGGTAAATAGTTGCAAAGAGCTTATGGCGATTAATTTCTTTAATGGAGAGATTATTAAAGCTCAGTATTGGATTAATGCCCATAGTGCGGCCCTGCTCCTATGCTTCCTATGTTAAGTATGGTTCTAACGACACTGACTACTACTGTGGTTATAACAACGATTAATGCTGCTACCTAGTACTACTGCGATTACCGTACTACTGCTACTACCTAGTACTACTACTGCGATTTAGTACTACTACCGTAGTCCTGCTGCTATTACCGCAGTGCTACTACTACCGTGTACTAGTGCTACTACGATTAAAGCTGCTACTGTTACTACTACGATTGCCTGACTACTGTTGATTGCTACTAATTCTTGCTACTGCCGCTCCTCAAACTTACTACAGCTGCTTTCGTGAAGTTTACCTTTTATCTTGCTTTATCCCGCCCTGCTCAGGTCTTGTTTACTTATATCTTTCCTGGTCTTCCTGCTTTTCCTTATCTTGCTTGTGGCTAGCTTAGCTTGCTTTACATTTGAGCTTACTACACTTGTCCCCGAGAAAGGATGCACTAAGTAACAGTTATGACTACGCAGCCGCTACAACTACATAACAGTTATGACAAGCAACAGCTATAACTAAGTAACAGTTATAACTGCCTAACAGCTACAACTATACGGCAGCACTAGCTAAGTAGTGGTTATGGTAGTGATAATAATAGCGGTGGTGGCTAGGGCTTTGGGTTTAGGGGCTAGAACTTAGAAGCCAGAACTTTGGAGCTAGAGCTTGGGGGCTAGAACTGGGGACGGCTTTGTTAGGGCGCTAATTTAGCTATACCTGGCTATATGGGTATTAGTCTTACTATGCCTAGTAAGACGAGAGCAAGCCATTAATGCGGTAAAAATCAGCCTGAGTGGTAGGTGGGTGCTCTTTAGTATAGGGTAGGAAAAGTGAGCAATAATATCCTTTGTGCAAAAATGTGATCTCTGCACATTATAATAAAAGTTAATAACCTATGATACTTATATGTAAGCGATAAGTAAAAGTCTTAAGCAAAACTAGAGACATACTTACTGCAAGTCCTCTTACATTTACCAGGGAGATAACCTGAGACAGGGCGTCAGGACCAGGCTAGGATAAAGCTAGGACAATGCTCGAATAAACTTTGGGTCTGGTCAGGATAAGGCTAGGATAAGGTCAGGACAAAGCAAGGACATCTTTAGTATAGAGTCTTGCTATATTCTGGATAGGGCTGAGATAGAGATACTAGATGAGACAGGGGGGCTGTCTCATCAGAGGCAAGAAATAAGTGGCACTTTAAGTGGCATTCTTAGTAGTACTCTAGCGGGGTTACAAACTAACAGTAGGTGGTAGGCGTAGTTTGTAAGTTAAGCCGTGAGATGCTCGGTGCTACTAAGAGAGATGTTGCGCCGTTAAAGCTACTAAGCGGGAGCTACTAAGCGGGAGCTATTAAGCGGCTTATGCTCAGAGTGGGAGCGTTTAAAGCGCATTGTGCTCAGGGCGAGAGCTGTTAAGCCGTTCATGCTGCTAGGTGGAGCGTTTGAAGCGCATCGTGCTGTCATCAAGGTTTTTTGTTTTGGTTTTGCTGTACATTCAGGTGATTTAGTGGAGATTAGTATGGCTAAGCAATGGTTACATTTAGGTTTAGGTTCGTTTCACCGTGCCCATCAGGCTTGCTACTTCAATCATTTGTTAGAGGCTGGTGCCGCTGACGATTGGACTTTTAGCGCTGGTAATATCCGCAATGATGCTGAAGCTACTGTGCAAGGTATGCTGAAGCAGGGTTGTAAATACACCTTAGAGACCATTTCGCCAGCCGGTGAGCGCCACTTTGAAACCGTCAAGGCTATTACTAAGCTCTTCCCATTTGAGCCTGAGCTTAAGGACTTAATTGCCTTTGCCTCTTCACCTGATACCAAGGTCATTTCTTTTACCGTAACTGAAGCTGGTTACTACCTCAACTCCATGAATCACCTCAACTTAGAAAATGATGCGGTGCTGGAGGAAATCAAGGGGGGCATGAACACTATCTACGGTGTCATTGCCGCTATGTTACGGGCCCGCGTTAAGCAAGACACTGGTGATAAGCACCTCACCTTATTATGCTGTGACAATGTGCGTGATAATGGTAAGAAGTTCCGTCAGGCCTTACGCGAGTTCTTTGAGCATCAGCATGATGAGGCTACCTTGGCGTTCTTAGATGAGTATGTTTCTACTCCTAACACCATGGTTGACCGCATTACTCCACGCCCTGAGCCAACTTTAGGTGCTGAGATTAAGGAGTTCACTGGAGTAGAAGACTTAGCTCCAGTGATGTCCGAGGCTTTTATCCAATGGGTAATCGAAGATAACTTTGCCGCAGGTCGTCCGGCTTTAGAAAAGGTCGGGGTGCAATTTGTGGAGAGCGTGCTGCCTTATGAAGATGCTAAGTTACGTATCTTAAATGCTTCGCACTCTTGCTTAGCCTGGGCTGGTACCTTAAAGAATCATAAACTCGTTTATGAGTGTGCCCGTGACCCTGAGCTTTACCAATTTGCTTTCGACTATGTGACTAAAACGGTTATTCCTTGCTTAGAAGCAAAGAAGTGCCCTATCAACTTAGCCGAGTACCGTGATACTACCTTAGACCGTTTCCGTAATGATCATCTGCGTGACGGCTTAGAGCGTATCGCCCAAGATAGCTTCTCCAAGTTCTACACCTTTGTTAAGCCAACCCTGCTTGATTGTTACAAAGAGCAGGTTGACCCAAGTAGCGTGATTTTCTTAGCAGCTGAGTACTTTGTATTCTTAGAGGAGCTCTTTGTTAAGAATAAGCCATTTGATTACTTAGATCGCTCCTTTGATAAGTCCTGGTGGGATAAAGTCCAAGCCGACTCTGATCCAGTATTAGCTTACGCCAATACCTACCTCTTATTTAATGACCTAGCTAAAACTCAGCCTGATTTTGTCACTACTTTACGGGGCCAGGTCGAGCGCGTCCGCGCCCTGCGCCAGGCTCACTAGTCCTTGTTGAGGTCTCTAATCTGTACGTAGTTTACAAAACTGCGTACAGGCCTCTAATCTGTACGTAG
>Cebus_capucinus_imitator_PRJNA485217_SSR093__coassemble_302_pt1 | contig 26111 bp, 10 predicted proteins | sample Cebus_capucinus_imitator_PRJNA485217_SSR093__metabat2_low_PE_002 | metagenome-assembled genome bin Cebus_capucinus_imitator_PRJNA485217_SSR093 | reverse complement strand
ATTAGATTATTTTTTTATCCTATTTAAGGATAAATTAACCCCAATTACCACTAGGGGCTATTACCATAGCCTTTACTCTTGTGAGCTATCAGTTAAATGATAACTACACTAAGTCTATGCTCAGCGCTTATCTCCAGGCTCCTTGTAACAACCTAAGTTAATTGGGGCGCGATAGTTATAGATCTCTATCTCTTAGCGAATCAAATTGTCGTTCTTGTGAGAAAACAAAGCAAATAAGCACTTTTTTAGCTCTCCTAGTTACAAAAGAGTGCACCCCCTATTGCCATTAGTTAGTAGCCCGAGCTTGCTTTGACCATCAGATTTGCAACATTTAATCGCGGAAAGGATGTACTCAGTAGTTTTTCCTACCAACAAGCTATAATCCTTAACCCGCCCAAGCATCGTAAGTTTACTTTGTAAGAAGTTGAGAGCACCGCAAAAGGCTTATATATCGTAAAATAAATGCCTTGTTTGTCATGACCCAAGCCAGGGCAAAAGAAAGCTGGAAAAAGAAATCTGGGGCTGCAAGATGGCGAAAGAAATCTGAAGCTGCAAGCTTAGCTGCAAAATGGGGGAGGTGTGCTTAAGACCTTTGCTACAAGATGGGATAAGCATCAAGCGAGAATGAGACTCAGAATGGATAGAGCGATACTAGAGAAGGAAAATCTTCACCATCCCACGCCTCTGAAAAAGCACAAGGCAAAGGCGGAGGGGCAGGGAAGATTGCGGCTGCTAACAGCTTCTAATAGCTCATAGCAACCTATAACGGCTCGAGACAAGCTTAGCAACGGAGCTAAAGCTGCTAAGTCTGTGCTAGCAGCTAAGTCTGTGCTAGCAGCTAAGTCTGTGCTAGCAGCTAAGCATGCTGAACTTTGGCTAGCCGCTCAGCATGCTGAATCTAGCAGGCTGCAAAAGAGACTGCGCCTGTGCTAGCAGCTAAATATGCCTTATTTGCGTTAAGCCCAGCGAGCTTGCCTGGCTTAGCTTAGCCTTGATTAGCTTAGTCTAAGCTAGATTAGCTTAGTTTGGCTTAGTTTGGCTTAGCTTGGCTTCTTGGCTTAGCCTTAACTAGACTTAGCGTGGGCTAGGATTAGGCGATAAAGATGTTGTAGTAACCGACTAAGAGAATAATCGAGATGATAATTGGCAGAATGAACTTAAAGTAGAAGAACATCCAAGCAGGAATCTTAGGACCCACACCAGTATTGCACTCTTCTAAGTAGCGCTTAAAGCCCATACCGGTCTTCGTGGTAATGAAGAGGATAAAGACTAAAGAGCCAATTGGCAGGACGTTATTCGAGACGATAAAGTCCTGGAAGTCCATGATAGTCGATGAACCACCTAAAGGATGGATATCGGAGAGTACATTAAAGCCTAAGACGCACGGTACCGACATCAGGGCAATAATCATAAAGTTATAAGCCACTGCTCGCACGCGGGAAATCGAGAACAGATCCATAGTAATAGAGATAATACTCTCGAATACCGCGATTAAGGTCGACAGAGCGGCAAAGAACATAAAGAGGAAGAACAGACTACCCCAGAAGTTACCGGCATCCATATTAGAGAATACAGTAGTTAAGGTGATAAAGAGTAAGCTAGGGCCCTGGTCTGGCTGCACATCGTAGCTAAAGCAAGCTGGGAAAATCACCACACCCGCTAACAGAGCGACCGAAGTATCTAAGACACAGATCATGACGGACTCAGAGATAAGCGAGTGGCGCTTATCCATGTAGGTACCAAAGATTTCAATAGAGCCCTGACCTACGGAGAGGGTAAAGAAGACCTGACCTAAAGCCGCCCACACTGCCCCCATAAAGCCATTACGCTCTAAGGAATCCCAGGATGGGTTTAAGTAGTAAGAGATACCCTCTTTAAAACCTGGCAAGGTAAAGGAGCGCGCGGCCATAAAGATGAGCAGGACAAAGAGCACGATCATCATTGGTTTAGTTATGCGCTCTACTCCCTTAACCACACCTAAAGCCACGATAAAGAAAGCAATGGCGATTACGGTTAGCATGCACCCATACATAATGTAAGGGTCAGCTAAGAGGTCATTAAACTTAGTTTGGGCAATTTCTGGAGTGGTACCAGCAGGGAATAAGCCAGTCGCAGTACGGACACAATAGTACAAGAGCCAGCCGGAGATAACGCCATAGAAAGACATTAAGACATAGCTACCAGGGATAAGCCAAAACTTATTCCAGTGCCACTTACTACCAGGCTGCTCTAACACCTCAAAAGCACGAGCAATAGAGCGGCGCGAAGCGCGACCTACTGATAACTCGATGGTTAACAGTGGTACACCCAAGATAATTAAGAAAACGAGGTAGAGCATCACAAAGATGGCACCACCATATTGGCCGGTAATGTAAGGGAAACGCCATACATTACCAAGACCAATAGCACAGCCTGCGGCGATCAGCAAAAAGCCGAGGCGCGACGAGAATTGCTCGCGTTGCGACATAAAAACTCCATTAAAGTTGACCGCGACCCCTTTTCGTACATAAGTAGGCCCACCTAATTTAGTCTTAAGCCCTCCAAAGCTTATCTTGGCAATGCCCCCACGCTCTGCGTGGATAGTACCATCCCGACCTAGTGCCAAACCTCATGCCAGGTATGACGATACGTCAGGCATGGCTATACGCTACACCTGGCTCCAGGCTGGCATGACGATACGTCAAGCATGGCTACATATTGGGCCTGGCTACATGCCAGGCATGGCTATACGCCTTGTCTTGCTATCTTTAGCTAGGCTTGCTCAAATTTACTAAATCAAGTTGAGTCAAGAAAATCAAACTACCTCATGACTAAGCTCAGTTAGCTCCACCTTTTACGCTAGAAATGAGTTAATTTAGCGCCATGATATCAGTTTAGTTCAGGCCTTTTATAACTTAATCGTGCTAAGGGTGATAAAAGAGCCAAAATAGAGTACCCCAGAGTCATCACTAGCTCCAGAAGCACGATAAGCCTTAGCCATTTTCTCTACATTTGGGCTAAAAGCACTTATTTTGCCTTATTTTAGTCCAGAGCTCAAAGTAAAAGCGTAGCTTAAAATTAAGAGCCAATAGGCGCATGATAATATCATGCTTAACCTATTATGCAGCCCCCCTTATTTGCCTCCTCGCTTAAGGCACTATCTATAAAATCCCTCTTACCTAGCAATATGGCTCTTACTCTAGTGCCGCCACATCGTAGCCATTGAGGCATCGTAGCCATTGAGCCATCGTAGCTATTGAGCCATCAAGCCACATGCTTCTCTTTAGCCCAATCAAGCTGGAGCCGAGATTAGCTTATCTTTAGTTAGCCACGATAAATCTGGATCTTTGCTTATATTCAGCAAAGCTAAAACAGAGCTCTAGCTGCTATGTACATAGCTTTGGCTGGGACTTAGCTTATCTAAAACCTCTCTAATCTATGCTTGATTCGAATGTTCTGGTGCCATAGCGTCAGAACATCTTGCGGTCATAGCCAGAGCTAGTAGGTAAGAGGAGCTTAGACTAAGCCATACCTAGCTTAGAGTAGGTTCTAAATAGTTAAGAGATAAGGTAAGGATTAAGAAAGAGCTAGAGACTAAAGCGCTTGAACTTATATGATTAAGTAGAGGTGATCTAGCCACCAAGCGCAGTAAAGCTAGCTAACTAGCTAAACCGCGCTCGTACAAGCGAGGCCCCCAACCAACTGTTACCGCAGCTTACCCGCGGAGACCAGCCTGATAGTGCTTTAGAAGTTCTTCAGGGGCTCCTTGAGAGCGATTTTAAGCGCTGTGGCGGCGCTGCTAAGCGCTATTGGGCGCTTTTAGCGCTGTGGCAACGCTGCTAAGCGCTTTTAGGGGCTGCTAAGATAGCTGTTAGCTCTTTGGCGGGGGATCTTAGGCTACCTGGAGGTAGCTTTAGGCGCCAAAGACATTGACATAGCCCTGGATAAACAAGGCAAAAATCACGATAGGCAGGAAGAAGCGATAGTAATTACGGGCGCTACCTGGAATCTTGAAGCCACGACCGGTATTAGTCTCGTTTAAGTAGTTATCATAGCCCCAACCGCGCTTTATGGTAACGAAGAGCACATAGCAAGTCGTACCAAAAGGCAGGATGTTATTACTTAACACAAAGTCATAAGTATCAAGAATAGTACTGCTGCCACCTAAAGGATGTACATTCTCTAAGTAGTTATAACCTAACATGCATGGCAGGCCTAAGAGCAAAATAACAATGCAGTTAATGCTCACGGACTTAATACGAGAGATATTAAAGAGATCAATACTAATCGCAATGATATTCTCGAAAACCGCAATTAAGGTGGAAACAGCTGCAAAGAGCATAAAGAGGAAGAAAATACCGCCCCAAATCGCGCCATACTCCATATTAGAGAATACGGTAACTAAGGTGACGAAGATTAAGCCTGGTCCTTGCCCTGGTTCCACCCCATAGCTAAAGCAAGCTGGGAAAATCACTAAACCAGCTAATAAAGCCACCGTGGTATCTAATAAGGTAATGACTAAAGCCTCATAGCCTAAGGTGCAATCACGGCTCATATAAGAACCAAAGATTTGAATCGAGCCAACTCCTAAGCCTAAGGTAAAGAAAGACTGCCCCATGGCGGCAGATAAAGCGGCGAGAATACCTTCACGCTGCATATTATCAAAGCTTGGCATGAGGTAATAGGAGACACCGTCGGCAAAACCTGGAAGCCACACTGAGCGTAGGGCTAAGAAGATTAATAAGGCAAACAAGAGCAGCATCATGGGCTTAGTAATGCGCTCAACACCGCGCTTGAGGCCTAAGGCACACACGGCAAAAGAACCAATGACCACTATGATAGTGCAGATAAACATGGTGCCGGGCGAGGCTAATAAATTACCAAAGACAGCCCCTGCTTGCTCTTGATTAATACCAGTAGCGATATTGCCCGAGCCTACCTTGATCATGTAGTAGAACATCCAGCCGGTCACTAAAGAGTAGAACGACATCAGCACATAGTTACCAAGGATCATCCAGTACTTATTCTTGTGCCAGGAAGAACCCTTTGGTTCTAAAGCTTCAAAAGAGCGACCTAAGCTATAGCGAGAAGCGCGTCCTACCGAAAGCTCCATGGTGAGTAAAGGCACACCCACTAAAAAGAGGAAGCATAAGTAAATAAGGACGAAAATTGCGCCCCCGTATTGACCCGTGATGTAAGGGAAACGCCAAACATTACCGAGACCAATGGCACAGCCAGCAGTAATTAAAAGGAAGCCCAAACGGGAAGAGAATTGTTCTCGTGCCATATAAACATAAATCCATCGGTGAGTTTACGCCGCCTCACTAGCTTAGCCAGGCGTAGGATATTTTCTCACTTTAGAGAAAAATTACATTTCTACGCTCTCAGCATAAACCACGGCCAAATCACGCTCTGCCAGACCTAACGAACCTCACGCATCACACAAACTAAGTTAGTTCTGGATTAATCAAGTGGAGCCAAGCTTAAAGAGCCACGCTCCCCAAAAGAGCTCTAAGACAGAGCTCCTAAACAAGCCCTTAAAAAGAGCTCTTAAACAAGAGCTCCAAGCTAAAGCTCACAAAAAGAACTAAAAACGAGTCTCAACAAGAACTCATAGCAAGCGCTGTAAGTAAGCTCTCTAGCCAAATAAAAAGAGAATCAGCTTCAAAAGCGAAACAGCTAATCAAGCTCACAACATAAGTTTCACAGCTCTGACACATCGTTCCCCAGACCGCCTATAAGCTTGAGGTAAACCATATCATCATTCTCAACAAGCAGGCCTTACAGCATATGCAGCAGCATTACAGCATCATACTAAGCTTTAATGAAGCTTTACAGTATGTACATCCGCGTTACAGCATATGGGCAGTGTTACTGTACATGCAGAAGCATGCTTGGCGCTATCAGAATGTAGCGCTGTCAGAATGTAGCACTGTCAGAATGTAGCACTGTCAGAATGTAGCACTGTGGCTGGTCACAACTATAACGTCAAGAAACTTGCCTTAAGCAAAGCAAAGGCAAACGATGCAGTATGCAGTAATGTCCCTCATACTGCAAGCTTAGATAACAAGCGCTACGCTAAAGTTTGAGCCAGGTAAAAGTTAATATCTACCAGATAATTGAGGACTTGACGCCCAATTAGGGGAGCGCTGATGCAAAAACGCCACCGAACTCACCTGTAAGGTTAGCTGGTGGCATTGGGGTAATCTTAGAAGCACTCCTGCCATTAGAGGCTAGTACTGCTAATTAAGAGGTTTTGGTAGGGGGAGTAACTTATAAAGCTTGTGCTATCTATTGGTATGCACTTTAAGAGCAGGAGAGCTTCTTCTCTTAAAACTACCCTCCAAAAAGGATGCTCCTTATTTTATTGCCACTCTAATGCAGGGTATGAGGGACAAGATTACCTTACCAAGATCTCTTAATTAATAGCACTAGAGTGCGGGAAGCGTCCTAAGGTAGTTAAGTAATCCTTAGGAGCTTCTTACGCAGATGCATCTTATTTAGAAGCCTCTTTGTGAGGACTTCTTAAGCGGATACATCTTGTTGAGATGCATCTTGCTGAGATGCTTTTTACTTGGAGAAGAAGACGCTGTAGTAGCAGTTAGCGATTAATAAGAAGATCACTACTGGCACAATGAAGCGATAGTAAGCTACACCCCAAGATGGCATCTTCACGCCGGCACCGGTATTACACTCCTTTAAGAAGTTCTGCCAACCCCAACCGCGATTCCACGACACAAAAGCCACATACACTAAGGCACCAAAAGGTAAGATATTGTAAGAGATAATAAAATCTTCCAAATCTAAGATAGTGGAGCCCTCACCTAAAGGCTGTACCCACGAGAGCACGTTATAACCAAAGAGACAAGGTAAGCTTACTAATAAGATAACTACAAAGTTGGTCATCACGGCACGGCGACGGGAAGTAGTAAATAACTCCATGGAGATCGCGATGATGTTCTCAAACACGGCAATTAAGGTCGACAGAGCCGCAAAGAGCATAAAGAGGAAGAACATACCGCCCCAGATGCCGCCATTTTCCATATGGGAGAAGACCGACACTAAGGTCACGAAGATTAAGCCAGGGCCTTGACCTGGTTCCACCGCATAAGTGAAGCAAGCAGGGAAAATAACCACACCGGAAAGTAAGGCCACAAAAGTATCTAAGGCTAAAATGCTTAAACCCTCAGTAGCTAAAGTTTGCTGCGAGTTAGCATAAGTACCAAAGATTTGGATAGCACCGATACCAATCGATAAGGTAAAGAACGATTGAGCCATCGCTGCTGAGAGAACCTCAATCACACGAGCCATACCGCCATCAGTAATCTTCGAGAGATCTGGTTTTAAGTAGTACTCAATACCAGTGGCAAATCCTTCTAAGGTAAAGGAGCGCAGTGATAAGCAGATAAGTAAGACAAAGAGCAGAATCATTAAAGGCTTGGTAATTCGCTCGACGCCCTTACGTAAGCCGCACGCACAAATACCAAAAGCTACAGCCGAAACGGCAATGGTATTCACGAGCATATCAGCAGGTGAGGCTAGCATGTCGGCAAAAGCCTTACCGGCTTCAGGAGCTTCAGTGTTAATTCCAAACTCACCCGTAAAGCCTTTGATGCAGTAGTAGAGCATCCAACCCGTGACCACGCTATAGAAAGCCACCAGGAAATAGTTGCCCGAGATCATCCAGTACTTGTTATAGTGCCATTTGCTGCCCTTAGGCTCTAACACCTCAAAAGATTGGGCTAAGGAGCGACGGGAAGAGCGACCTACAGCTAACTCCATCATCAGAAGAGGTAGACCGAAGAAGACTAAGAAGAACAAGTAAATCAGGACAAAAATGGCGCCGCCGTATTGTCCTACGATATAAGGAAAGCGCCAGACATTCCCCAGGCCAATGGCGCATCCTGCTGCGATCAAGATAAAGCCAAGGCGTGAGGAAAAGTGTTCACGGGTTGCCATAAACCAAGGTTCCCTACTAAAGCCAAAAAAATATCTAAACGAAGAGCTAAGCGCTACTTACATGAGTATGCAAGCTCTACTTACATAAGTAAGCAATCTCTATTTGCATGAGCAAGTCGGATCTACTTACAATTAGCAAGTCGGATCTACTTACAATTAGCAAGTAAGTTCCACTTATGCTAGCAAGTAAGTTCTTCTTACCCGATTAAGTAAGAGTTAACTACACTAGCAAGTAAGTTCTACTTAACCTCTCCAGGATACTGCCTACTGTCTACCGACAATTTCTCACTACTGATAAACGCAGCAACACCAAAGAAGCAGTACTACTAAAAGCAAAACTACCGTGATTGCACCACCTAAAGGAGAGTCAGATCGTGCCATATGCACAAGACCACCAGAGTTTGCTTTACCTAAACAGAGTCAAAGAGACTGTACTAATTGAAATCGAGCTACCGAGGTTGGATGAAACATAACCTCATTACCAAGAAGCATTCAAAATGCTGCATTACCGCGCTTACTTACCGCGCTTCACTACCGCCCTGCATGCAAAATGCTGCATTACCGCGCTTAATTACTGCGCTTTACTAGCGCGCTTAATTACCGCATCACCTTACCGCAACTCAGTGATAAGATGCATTATTAAGGAAAGACATCTACGGCAGGAAATAAGCAAAACTGCTCTAGCTTCTAGCTGGTGAGGAGAGCTTAAGTCTATACAGTATATACAGCCTATACACCTATACAGCCGATCAAGCCGACAAAGGCTACAAAAGCTCTAACGCCTTTTACTTATAAAAAAGAGTGTGCCTAGCTCTATCTTGGCTCTGCCTATACAATCTTGGCTCTGCCTATACAATCTTGGCTCTGCCTATACGTCTAATTTAATTTCCCAGTTCAGCCCAGGACACTACTACCTGCGCATAAGCATGCCTAGTTTGCACTATTTTTGCCCTTTTTTCAGCCATTCCCCCAAGATGCACCATTTGCGCCCATCTCAGGCACCGCTTAAAGAGAGCGCATTATAGCCTTAAAAATGGTATTTCTCCCAGAAAAAGCAAGGCTTAGGTACCTTATTTCACTGCGCTAAAACGCGTCAACAGTAGCTCTCCTTAAGATCTCACCTCTTTGGCCAAACTCATAAATATCTTATTTGCTTATACGTATTCTGACTTAGGGCAAAGCGCTTTGCACCAAATACACCCATTCTCCCCTATACATTTCATTCTCTCCTACGCTTTGCCTGCGCAAAACGCCCTTTTTGTTGGTAAAACCTAAGTAAGAGGCAGATGTAGTCATCAGCTGATGCAGTATAAATAGCTGTAGCAAGCTGCTTAGTAAGCGGCAGCTGCAGTAAGCACCAGCGCTCCTAATCACTAAGACAGCAAAAAAACGCTCAAAATAGCTGCCACAAGCCAGGGACTTACAGGGATGATCTTGCAGGGAAGCACTTACAGGGATGAGATTTATGCAATGAGCTAGCTGGGATAAGTTTGCAGAAATGAAAGGGTAGCACAGATTCAAGAGAGAACTGCTACGCTGTAGCAAATAGCCGCTCGGCTTGAGAAAATAGTTGCTAGGCTTGAGAAAATAGTCCCCAGAGAAGAGGCGCTAGGCTTTAGGGGACACACCTTACTCTAAGTGGAAACACCTGATTCTAGACAAGAGGATCTAGAAGAAGCCTTGGCCAACGGTTCTAGCAAGAAGCCTTGGCAGAGGCTAGAGGTAATAGTAAAGTAGGAAATCGTAACAGTAAGGATAATCATAGCTAGGACACTTGTCTAAGCCTTGCACTTCCTATCTTTTCCCTATTATGGTAGTTACTACCTTATATACGGTATTACCTTAATACAACGACACTGCCTTAGTACAACGGCATTACCATAGAGCAACGACATTGCCTTAGCATAACAGTATTACCTTATACAAAAGCCTCCAATGCTCTACCTAGTCTTACCCCAAGAGAGAGCATGAGGGCACGCGAGCGCCAGAATTAACTAGCGCTCTTAGGTGCACCAGAACAAGCTAACGGCGCGGTGATGACTACTACAAGCATGGTTAGCTAAGTAAGCATAGTATGCACGGAAACTACTACTAGCGTAGCTTAGGCGCTTACACATATCTGAGTGCAATTATGACCTACGATTTGTTCTTATCTTTAAGATACAGGGAGGCGAGCATTTCTGCTGCTTGCTCATCAATAATCGTGGTCGTCGCCGCACTATCGGTATTATTTGTGACGGGAGCACTAGCTGTAGTAGCAGTCTTTACCGCAGCAGTCTTTACCGCAGCTGTTTGCTCTTTACCTGCAAGCGCGGCGGTACTAGTGGAGATCTCTTGGGTTGAAGCAGCATTACTATTAACCGCCTCTGCAGTTACCGCACTAGTCTTAGCTAAGTTGGTTTTAGCAGCAGACGAAGCATCAGCCTTGTTCTCTGCACTAGCTGCTGATTGATCCATTGCTACAACTAAGCTATCCATGAGGGCATAGAATGCGGACTCATCCATATCCTCTTCACTATCTGTAGCCTTGTCTTTCACTTGCACGCGGGCTGACTCTGTGGCTAAAACATGCTCTTTAACAAGAGTTTGCTTTTTAGCTTGAACTTGCTCTTGCGCTGCAACAGACGCGCGGCCTTGCTCTTGTACCACAACAGACGCGCGGTCTTGCTCTTGAAGAAGCTCTGCTTGCTTGCTCGCCACACCATCATTAGCAGGTGACATCACTACCGTATCATCTAAGACAGTCTCAGCTTTGTCCAAGTTGGCAACAGCATTGTTACTAGCCTTTTCCCCACTTGCAGTAGCATCTGCTGATGCGCTAGCAGCAGGAGCAGTGACCATCGTTGGAGCGACAGGAATAGCAGCAGGGGCGGCAACAACCTCTGTAGCGGTAGCGACCTCTGGCGCTGGAGTGAGCATCGGGCCCTCTAGCTCTTGTAAGAGGTTTTTGGCATCTTCATTACCGCGTTTGGCCGCCGCTTTATAGCATTTCTTAGCTTTAGCGTGGTCTTGCTTAATCCCGCATCCTTGCTCATAGCAAAGGCCTAAGCGTAATAAGGCCTCAGGCTCACCTTGTTTGGCCGCTTGCTTAAACCAATAGGCAGCTTGTGCCTCATCTACTATCTCCCCCACACCATCGCTATAACAATAGCCAAGTAAAAGCTGTGCCCCGGAATGTCCTAATAAAGCAGCTTTACGGAAATACTCTGCCGCTTTATCCTCATCTACCGCTACACCTTGACCATTGCTGTAATAAAAGCCAAGGTTTGCCAGAGCCTGCACATGACCTTGTGCGGCCGCTTGTTCACTAAAAGTTACCGCTTTGGCAAAATCTTGGGTGAGCCCCTGACCAAAAGCATAGACCAGGCTTAAGCGATACTGCGCTTCTGCGAGTCCCGCCTCTGCGGCTTTGGTATAGTAAGCAGCAGCCTGCGCTAAATCTTTAGCTAAACTAGCCCCAACCTTTTGCCAGACTTTAATACTCCCACCTACCACCATCGTCGGATTATCTAAGCTAAATAAAGCCTCAGGTGGCACATCGATTTTGATAGGCGTCCCTACCACGCCTGTCTCTAAAGACGCGGCGCCAACCGCTGGAGCAGCACCAGCCACAGCATTATCGCCAGGCGCGGCATCTGCTGTGGCCATATCATCATGCACGGCAGCTGCTGTGACCATATCGCTATGTACACTATCTACCGTAGCATCAGCTTTTTTAGCTGTTACCCCATCTACATCAATGGCTACACTGGCCATTATCTTGTCAGTACTAATCTCAGCAGTTGATGCTGTAACCGCTGTAGCTGTAACCTCTGTAGCTTTAGCCGCAGTAATAGCTGTAACTGCAGTAGCAATAGCTACAGGCTGAGGATTAAAATCCTTTACGGGGGTATAAAGATGAGGATCTTCGTAATTATGCTCGTATAGCGCACCGAGAATTAAACACGCCGTGGGATCACCAAGATTAGCAGCTTGCTTGAGTCTATTAAGAGCCAGTTCTAAATTAGGCTCTACACCTAAGCCATCGGCATAGCACACCGCTAGCGCATAGGATGCTGATAGATCGCCTAAATAACTAGCTTTTTGCCACCATAAAAAGGCTTTTTGATAATCGAGACGTACGCCTTTACCCCAGTAATAGAGACGAGCAATAGCGGCACAAACTGAAGCCTCAGTCATGCTCTCTACCGGCCCTAAAGCCGCCCGTAAAGCCTCTCTACTTGCTTTTGGTACTTTATTTAGTACCTGTATTAATGCCTCGGCATCCATACCCTATATCCTCACCTCACTTCATCTTAGCTGTAGCTCTAACACGGAACTGTGCCACTCTCTACTTTACCACTTAGTCATGCTGCTCTCTTTGGTTTTAGCCCCATCTGGTACGGCTAGCATAGTAGCAGCGCTACATCATCTTTGCAGATTTTTAGTGCTAATCCTGCGTCAAAAAGCGCGACCTGACCGAAATTGCGCAGAATCAATAATCCCTACCGCAAGACTCTCTAATTAAGAAGGAGATAACCAGAAAAGAATGCTGCCATAGCAAAAAATGGTTGCAAGGAGCTATAGCATCCATGAGATCTAGCTTTCCCTGAACTCTAGTTTTCCCTGAACTCTAGCTTCCCCTGAGCCCTAGCCTCCCTGAGCTCTTGCTTCCCCGAGTTCTTGCGGCAAAGTAAGTGGCTTAAATAAGCGCAGCCTGCAAGATACAGAAGTATCCAGTGATGCTGACTTAAAGGAGCACGGACACACTGGTAGCGCTAATGAGCACAGCTAGGACGTGATAACCGTATAAAATAGGAGAAGAGGTGCAAGAACACCAGAAAAGAAAAGGAATGCGGGAACGAGGCAAGCAGTACTTCTCGCACTTAATCCAGGGGAAGAATGAAGCGGTCCGCACTTGAACCAGTAAGCATCGAAAAAAAAAGTAAGCCACTGAAAAAGCAAAGCTCCGTCACCTCTCCTCTGACTTGCACCAAGCAAGCAGGAAGAAATAACGGAGCTGTGCCGCAGCGTCCCTGGAATTCTCCTCTCTCGCGAGAGAACGCACCTGACACTTAATCAAGCTGACTAACAATTAGTCAAAATGACCAGCATTTAGTCAAGATAACAAGCGCATAGTCAGGAGCATTTAGTCAGAATAACTAGCGCATAGTCAGGAGCATTTAGTCAGGGCACTAAATGATACGGCGTCGTGACGACGTGGCAGCATCGTGACAAAATTGTGGCGACGACGTGGCGCCGTCTTATCAGTATCGTGCTAAGCTAGCATCGTGGCACCATCGTGCCTGAAGTGGACTTACTCACCACGGTTGTTACGATTGCGGCGGCCATCGCGCTCACGGTTGGAGCGGTTGCGACGACGCGAACGACCAGAGTTATCACCCTCGTCGTCATCGTGCTTACGGCGACGGGAACGAGGAGCTTCCTCATACTCTTCCTCATCGTCGTTATTATCTTCAGCTTCGTCCTCGGCTTCTTCTTCAGAGTCATCCTCTTCAGCTTCTTCCTCAGCTTCGTATTCAGAGTCTTCTTCTACGGCGTCCTCGACATCCTCATCATCACTCTCGCCCTCAACCTCATCGGTATCTTCATCCTCTAAGGTAGTGGCATAATCGTTAGCCTCGGCATTCACGCTCTCATCTTCAGCGTTAGTGTCAACGCTATTATCCGCATCTTCATCCTCTAAAGCGGCAGCGGCATCTTGTAAACAAGCGCGAATCGAGAGGCGGATACGGCCATTAGCTTCATCGATATCTAAGACGCGCACCTTAACGGTATCACCTACGCGCAGGTAATCGCCCACATTATCGACACGCTCTTCAGCGATTTGGGAAACGTGCACTAAGCCATCACGGCCTGGCAGAATGTTCACAAATGCACCAAACTCGGTAATACGGACAACCTTACCTAAGTAATCCTTACCTAATTCGACATCAGCGGTAAGCTCTTGGATACGAGCAATAGCGGCCTTAGCAGCAGCTTCAGTAGCAGCGGCAATCTTCACGGTACCATCATCGCTTAAATCGATAGCGGTGTTGGTTTCAGCCTGTAAGGCGCGAATATTAGCACCACCCTTACCAATCACATCCTTAACCTTATCAGCTGGGATGTTGATTAAGACCATGCGTGGAGCAAATGGCGAGAGCTCTTTCTCTGGCTCTGGCATAGCGGTAGCCATGATCTTTAAGAGGTGGATACGAGCGGCATGAGCGTCAGTTAAAGCCTGCTGCATAATCTCACGGGTGATACCATCGGTCTTGATATCCATCTGTAAGGCGGTCACACCCTCAGTAGTACCAGCGACCTTAAAGTCCATATCACCTAAGTGATCTTCATCGCCCATGATATCGGTGAGCACAGCCACACGCTCATCTTCCTTCACCAGGCCCATGGCGATACCAGCCACAGCAGCCTTACAAGGCACACCTGCTGCAAATAAAGCTAAGGAACCACCGCAGACCGAAGCCATGGAAGAGGAACCATTGGACTCAGTAATCTCCGACACCAGACGAATGGTATATGGGAACTTATCGGCATCAGGTAAGACGGCACGCAGCGCACGCTTAGCTAAACGACCGTGACCAATTTCACGACGCTTTGGCGAACCAATTAAACCAGTCTCACCCACGCAGTATGGTGGGAAATTGTAGTGGAGAATGAAACGGTCGCTACGAGAACCAGTCATATCTTCAAAGGTCTGAGCATCACGCTCGGAGCCTAAAGTACAAGCGGCAATAGCCTGGGTCTCACCACGGGTGAATAAAGCCGAACCATGCACACGTGGCAGAATGCCAGTTGCTACGGTAATTGGGCGGATCATGCGCAGCGAACGACCATCAATGCGCTTCTCACCAGCGAGAATACGCTCACGCACAATGTTGCGCTCTAAATCGAAGAGGAAAGTAGCGATCTTATTCTCTTGCTCAGCCCACTCTTCCTTAGCCGCAGTTAACTTAGCTACTACTTCTTCTTTGATGGAAGCTAAACGCTCTTGACGCTCTAACTTATCTACGATGTAGAAAGCTTCGCCAATTGGCTCTAAAGCTAACTCTTTCACTGCTTCTAAGAGCTCAGTGTCTACCTCTGGAGCTTGCCAATCCCACACCGGGCGATTTACTTGCTCCTTAAAGGCCCCGATCTCGGAGATCACATGTTGTTGCTGCTCATGACCATACATCACGGCGCCTAACATCACATCTTCAGGTAAGATGTTAGCCTCAGATTCCACCATGACCACAGCTTGCTTGGTACCGGCCACCACTAAGTCTAAGTCTGACTTCTGCATCTCCGAAGCCAGTGGATTTAAGACGTATTGACCATCGATAAAGCCCACACGAGCAGCACCTAATGGACCATTCCATGGTAAACCGGAGGTAGCAGCAGCAGCCGAAGCGGCGATAATGGAAATAATATCAGTAGGAATTTCTGGGTTGGCCGACATCACGGTCACTACTACCTGAACTTCGTTCACAAAGCCATCAGGGAACAGTGGACGCATTGGACGGTCGATTAAGCGCGAAATTAAGGTTTCACCCTCACTAGCACGCCCCTCACGACGGAAGAAGCTTACTGGGATACGACCAGCAGCATAAGCACGCTCTTGATAATTAACGGTGAGCGGGAAGAAATCACGGCCCTCTACCGCATCCTTACGATTGCATACTACTGTAGCTAAAACGGTAGTGTCGTCCATGGAGGCCAGCACAGCTGAGTCGGCCTGACGACCAATAGCACCTGTTTCTAAAGTAATGGTATGGCGACCATACTCAAAAGTGCGGGTGATTGGCTGTAAATTCATTAAAAAACTTCTCCACTCTCGTTAATTCTGACGCTTCCATTGTTGCCCCTGTGGGCTCGGTGAGCTCCCGCTAGACTTCTTCTAGCGCTTAGCACTTCCTGGAGACACCCATGCTTACTCTCTCTTTTTCTAAACAAGCACTACGACATACTAGGGCATACAAGCGAGCTTAAAGACTTATCTCTACGCTGTGATAAGACCTGCTCCACCAACGTAACGCTACAACAAGCTTTGGCTTTTCATTACAGCGTTACGCTCTCTTGACCCTAATCATTGCTCTTACTTGCTTATAAGAGGAGATCTGTCCCTGAGCAAAATGGTCAAACTTAAACTTGATAAAAGGTTATCTAATACTAATAAAAGCAAAACAAATGATGCGAGGCTGCAACCTCACATGTTAGCTAACCGCGCTTACTTTCCTGCGCTCTCTCTACATAATTAAAGCAATCGTACTGTTAAGCTTCTAAGTTAGCCAATCTTACTTCACCTAACTTAGGTTCCACACTAGCTAGCTCACTCTACACAAAGAAAAGGAGGATATCTTTCCTCCTCTTTATAACCTGATTAATCTTGAGCAAACGCACAGCCAGCTAAGCTAACTAAGCTTGAGCAAACGCAAAGCCAGCTAAGCTAACTAAGCTTGAGCAAACGCAAAGCTAACTAAGCTAAACTAGCTTTCCCGCATTGAGGGTTAACCTTAGCTTAAACTAAGCTACTAGGTAAGCCTATAAAATGAGCTCAATGGCGCTCCTATTGCTACTTAAACCGGCAAAATCCTTTTAAGTTGCTCTTAAGTGCCTCCACTAAGAGAATCTAAATAGAAACTGGTAAAGACAGGCTTAAACTATACGCTCTCACTACGGGCGAAGATACTGTAAATCAATCTGACATTATATGCAAAAGATCGCTATAAGGCACCTAATCTTTACTAAGATTTATGCAGCTACTAGACAGGACTGTCATAAATTAGCAGGTAAACCACTGAAATTAGAAAGATAGGCTATTTCTATCCGGTGCTACTTATAAAGTATTACGCAAAATGGTCATGAGCGCTGAAGTAAAGCTTTGTCGGGAGATAGCCTTAGACGTGCCCTCTTAATTTATGACAGTGCTGTAGAGTTTAGCGCCCCCCTCTAATCCACTCAAGCCTAGCACCAACGCCCGCCCCTGCCTATATTACTTCACTTGCCCCTGCTTCCATCCCACCACTTCTCCCTACTTCCATTCCATCACTTGCCCCTTCTATCAAGCTTTAAGGCTAAAGCCTGTCGAGATGGTTTTTCAGAAGTTAAGCAAATACAAGCTTAGGCTATGAGGTGATTACACAATTACAAGGTTAGGCGGTTACCTGAAAAGAAGAGGCTTTGCTTAAAAGCTTGTTTTGGCAATGACAAACAAGGCATTTATTTCACGATATATAAGGCTTTTGCTGCTATTCCAACTTCTTACAAAGTAAATTTGCGATACTTTGGCGGGATAATGATTACAGCTTGTTGCTAGGCAAAACTGCTGGTTGCCCATTCCTAGCTTAAATGTTGCAAATCTGATTGCCAAAGCAAGAAAAGAAGAAGTCCTGCCTATACAAAGAGAAGATTGCAACCATGACAAAGATAAGAGCAGCAGAGCCAAAAAGCAAAGAAAAGACTATCAACAAAGACTAAGAAAAGCTGCTGCAAGTAAGAAATGCTTTAGTGACTAAGAAATGCCTTAGTTACTAAGCAATGCCGTCGTGACTAAACGATGCTTTAGTGACTAAGAGATGCCTCAGTGCCAAAGAGATGCTTTGGTTACTAAGAAAAGCCTTGATGCAGCGATTAATATGCTCGGAGTTGCGACCACTATCATGGACGAGCAAAAGCCAATGCGGGAAAAATAAAGAGATAAGAAGGTAATACAAGAGTATAAGCGCTCTGAAGCAACATGCAGGCCCTAAAAAGCACTAAGCCTACTAGCACGATCTACACCACTAGAACTCTCCCAACTAGTAGAGCTATCCCAACTAGTAGAGCTCCCACTAATAGTAGAACTATCTAGGCTCTGGAGCTAAATAATGCTTATATTGATACCGCTCCTATCAGTGCTCGCGATATCAGCGCTATTACTATAATGACAGCTCAGAGTAGTGCTACTACCAGCATCAAAACCAGTATTATGAACAGCTCTATATTCAGCCTAGCTCGTACTACTGATATGCCTTGCCAGACTACTACCTACACTACTACTAACACTACTACGAGCGGAGCTAATACTGCTAATGCTCCTAGCCATACTACTATCCACACTAGCGCTCACTAGGACAGCCCTGATAGTACAACTAGAGCTAAAGATACACCCCACAGCACTATGCGCTATATTCATAGTTCTAGTGCTGAGGGTTCTCTAGCTAAGGAGGCATAGGCAAAAGACAAAGCTATGACTGAAAGCTAGGCTTGTGGGTTACGTAGTTAAGTGCAACTTAGCACTACCGCCGCAGCTTAGCTTGCTGCTTGGCAAAATATTTTGCATGCCTAATGTTTTGCTTAACCAAGTATGCATCTTGGCTTTGCATGCTGCTTGGCTAAGGTTTAGCTTGGCTTAGCACTTAAGCACTTATCCTAAGGGCTCATGTAAGGTTAAACTCACGCTTAAATCTAAGAGTAAACGTGCGCTTAAAACTACGGTTAAACTTGAGCTTAAAGATAAGAACTCGCTCTTAGTTAGCCATATCACATACATCAGCACTATTACACTTTAGCAGCCTTTGCTTTGCTCTTGCCCACTGCTTTAGCTAAGTTAGCGCCACTTGCTTTAGCCAAATTAGCGCTACTAGCCTTAGCTAAATTAGCGCTACTAGCCTTAGCTAAATTAGTGCTACTAGCTTTAGCCTCCCCCTGCTTACTAACAGTGGCCCTACTTTTATTAGTGGACACTAAAGGCTTTTTGTTAAGCACTGCATCTTTGGCTTCTTTTTGCTCTTGTGTTTCTGCAGCTGCTACGCCATCCAGATGCTGTTTACCTACCTGCTCTTGTACCGCAGCCACCTTTTCCTCATAAGAAGCACTTTGGTTACGAGGCTTGCGGCGGTAGTTAGTCGGCACCATCTCGGTCTCGCCATAAGGGATTTTACCCTGGAGCTTTTTCGCAATGGTGCGGGTATTTCTGATCTTAGCATCATAAGCAGTGACACGCTCATAGACGTAGATATCACCGTTAGGACGTTTCACCAAGGATCTGCTTACATGCACTTTAGCAAATCCATGATTGGCATCTGAGCTCATCATTTTCTCCCCACTTAAGCGACTAACTAACCAGGAAAATGCACCTTATGCTAAGGTCTGCAAAAATATTGCAGGCGCTTCTCCTACCTCTGTAAACACTGGGTTATTCTTAACCGAGAAATATTTATGAAAAGAGAGTTACATCTCTCCACTTATGTAGTTGATTATAATCCTATAAATATCAGGATGTAAGATAGCAAAAATGCCATATTTTTACCCAGACATACGACAACAATTTTTTATCTGCCAAAACCCAGCCTAATCGCCATTTGTCATCCCCACTGCAATTTTTTGCATAAAAAAATAATTTTCCCACAAAAATACAAACAATCTCCCCAAACACTCAAAAGCATCAATCTAACAAATCTTGGTTATTAACTATCATCCCCATTGCTTATTAGCACCACTTACTTGATTCACACCCTATGGCCTATGGGGAGGCTTGGCTTAAAAATGGTGATACCTAGAAATATTTCCTAGCCACCAGCAACAAACAACAAGCAGCAAGCAAAGACACTACCCACACCTACCTACACAAGCAGCAAAAGAGCCCTCAGAGATAAGAAAGTAACAGGTTCTCAGACAGTAGAAAGTAACAGGCTAGCAGTCAGCAACAAGTAAAGAGCTCTAGACTTGTGAGCAAACAAAGCGGGAAAAGACAAGAGAGCTACAAAGAAATCTACGAAGACAGCTACAAAGAGAGCAACGAAGAGAGCTACGAAGAGAGCTACGAAGAGAGCTAGCAAAAGGAATTACGGGAGAGAGGTTGCGGGAAAAGAAGGGATGGCTAGAGGTAGATAACGAGCTAGAGAGTGCGGGAAAGAGATTACAGACAAGAGAAATTGTCGTGAGCAATGCCACTTAACAACCTTGCAACCTACCACTGCGATAGCTTGCTACTTAGCTATATAAATGAGCTCTAGCAAGGTGAACCATGCATGGCAAGCAATCCAGCTATGCAGTAGTGTGAACAAGTTTAGCAATCCAGCCATGCAGTAATGCTTACAAGGTAAACCATGCAGTAATGCTGTTACTAAGCTTTGTTGCAAAGTAGCTTTTGCTAAGCGTTTTTTTGCTAAGCGGCAGCACCTACTTAGCCTAGAGCTTAGTTAGGAGGAGCCACTTAGCGGATATGCTTAGAGGCATGTTACCAAGCTGCTGGGCAAAGATGTTGTTACCAAGCGGCTGGTGCTCATTAAGGCGCTGCCTGTGGGTGGGTAGAAGGATCTGCCTTACTCTAGATAGGAGCCTAATTCTCTTTGCTTAAGCACACCAGAGTTTCGCAATGACGAGAATTAGGGAACATATCAAAACCCTGCACCGCTTTCAGGGTAAAACCACCTTGCAACAGCACGGGTAAATCACGCTTTAAAGCAGTTAGTGAGCAAAAGATGACACTAAGCTGACAAGGGCCAGGTAACTTTGCTAAGAGTTTGGCACTCTTAGGCCCTAAGCCGACACGCGCCGGGTCGGCAATCACTGCTTTAATCTCCTTTTCCTCTCTTAAGACCTGGGGTAAAGCCTCATCTAAAGGTGCAGCAATGAAATGCGTACGTGCACTGAGTCCATTGTGGACTGCATTAGCTTTAGCTGCCGCTATCGACTCCGGCATAATCTCCACTCCCACCACTTTGGTAAAGTGCTGCGCTAAAGCTAAAGTCATGGTCCCAATACCACAGCATAAATCTAAGGCTACCCCCTCCTCCTGCGCTAATTCATTATGAGCTAAGCTAGTCTGCACTACGCCACTCTGCGCTACCTCTGCTTGAGCTAAGCTAGCAGCTGGTTGGGAACTAGCAGTTGGGCAGGTAGGAGACTGATAGGTATGAGATTGACTATCCTGTAATTGTTTTACCTGGGGGATGCTAGTACTAAGAGGAGTACAGCAATGCGCAATCGCTTGCTGATAGAGCTGCGCACAGATGCCATAATGCACCTGGACAAAGGTCTGCGGATAGAGGGCAAAGCTATGCTCTAAGATATGGGCGGTAATAAAAGGCGCGCCATACAAAAGATAACTACTACCATGAGAGTCATAAAGCGCATTACCTAATTGCCGGTTCGTAACCACATAGAGATTGCTTAACTGTTCTTGTGCTGCCCAAGTACTAAGCTCTTGCTCTACTACCTCAGGTAACTTACTCGTAGTAAGTAAAGTGGCACTAATAGATCCACTATCGCCCTCCCTTAAGAGCAAAGCCCTAAGAGCTGCCTCAGGGATGACCTTAGTTTTAGCTACAGTTAGCTCATCATAAATAGTGAGATGAAGCTTATTTATAAGCTTAAGTAAGCTCATACTCACTCTACCAAAGCTCTCTGGTTCTAAAGGGCAAGCGGCAATCTCATGTACTTCATGGGAACGAGCCCCATAGAAACCTAAGGTTGCCCTTACAGTCTCTCCCGTAGCCTTAGCCACAGTATGGCTAGCCCCAGTAGTACCAGCACCTGTAGAGCTAGCCACAGTAGCACTATCCAGGGCAGAGCTATCCTTTGCCTTGCCAGCCTCAACGTCGTGAGCTCCTAATGCCGCAGAGCTAGAGGTGCACACTGGGGCAAAATAGCGAATAGATTTGTTGCGACAAGGACGCTCCCGTGATGGCACCAGAGGCTGTAAACAGGACGCGATTTGGCTCTCGATTGCCGCCGCTGTAGCAGTAACAGCTGTAGCAGCTGCAGCATCTTTAGCAGTAGCTTTAGCACCAGTTGTAGCCGCATTTTTAGCAAGAGCTTTAGCAGTAGCTCTCGTCGTAGCCTTAGCTTTATTTTTAGCAGGAGGAGCTGCCTTTAAGAGAGTAGCCTTGGAGAGAGTAGCTGGTAAGGCTGCGCTCAGTGCCTGGCGGAGAGCTAGGGTAATTTGCTCTTGTTTATAAGCTAACTGTCCCTCATAGCTAAGATGCATAATTTGGCAGCCACCACAGCTCCCATAATGAGGACACTCATAATGTGAGGTCCGGAGTAGGGAGGGCTTAATAATCTCAATGACCTTAGCCCCATAGCGCTTAGAACGAGGCGCAAAAGGCTCATCATTAATCGCGACTTTTAACTCTTCGCCTACTAAGGTGGCGGGGATATAGAGCTCTTTATCTTCATAAAAAGCAATACCTACGCCCTCTTTTGAGAGTTGTGCTACGGTAACGACAGCCTGTGGCATAGCCCTGCTCCTCCACCCTACTACTAAAAAAACTAACCAGCGGCATCTGTATCACGGACACGCTGGGGCATAAATCTATCATAAGAAGCCGAGAATAGCCTCAAGAAGCAGTATCAGCATAACCATGCCGCCACACTACTATCATCTCTTACTATCTTAAGCCTAAGCTATCCCTACCCTAGCCTGGATCGTCACTAGCTAAGATATGACCCTAACCATTGCTTAAGATATGCCCCCAATCATCGCAAATGAGATGGCTCTAACCATTGCTACAGATAGGGCCACTGCCACCTTACTAACAGACAGCGCGGCAGCGGTATTACCACCAGCAAACGGAATTGCAGAGGTATTACCACCAGCAAACGAAACGGCGGCGTTATTACCTCAAAGAAAAGGAGCTGCATTATTACAAACAGACATCGTAGTTGCCTTATGACGAAAAGATGGGGCCCCTTTGCTTAAGCTAAGTTAAATCCGTTATGCTTAACTCTATGGTGGCTTGCAGCATATCAAGCTCCCCAGTCCCATAGTGCGCCCCCAGAGCTTATCTAAGCCCGCAGCTTTAGTCCCTAAACTGTGGCTTTGTTAGCAGCATCCACTAGCTAAGTGGTAACATTACTTAATCAAGCTGCCGCTTTGCTTAAGATTAGCTCTTGCAGCAAGTACTTAGCTCTTGCACCTCGCGCTTTGCTGTGGCAGCAAGCGCGTAGAGCTGGCATCAAGTGCTTGGCCTTTGTCCCAAGAACTTTACTCTTAAGCCAAGCTTAGTATTATCGCTCCTGCTTATGCGCACAAGCCCCTAGTCTTTGCGCCTGCTTACCTCTTAACTCCGAGTATAGGCTTAGCTTAAGCACAAGCTAGCCTGGCGCTACGCAGCTAGCAGATAGGTTATGGCTAGCAGATGCGCTAAGGGATGCGGCTATTAAGATATGTAGCTAACAGATGCGGCTAGTAGATGCTGTAACAGATGCTGTAACAGATGCGGCTAGTAGATGCTGTAACAGATGCGGCTAGTAGATGCTGTAACAGATGCGGCTAGTAGATGCTGTAACAGATGCGGCTATGGTACGCTGCGCATATGGTACGCCCCTAAGGCTTACCACCAAAACACTGGTGTCATCCTAAAATTTACGTAAAGGTTTTCTGAGGCAGTCTATGTATCCTCTTTTCCCTCGCAAGCACATAGCTAAGGCTATGGTAGGTAGCGTCCTTGCTACCGCTCTCTTGGTTACGGGCTGTACCAATCCTACCAGCACCGCCGGTAAAGTATCTTACTTTACTGAGGGTGTCATTAATGACATTGAGTACATCACCTTAGACCAAGATCATTACAACACTACTAAAACTGCCGCCGTAGGTGGTGTTGTAGGTGCGGCTGCCGGTCAAGCTATTGGTGGTAATACTAAAGCCACCTTAATTGGTGCGGGTATCGGTGCTATTATTTCGGCTGGAGCAGCTATGCTGCTTGACCGCTCAGACCAGGGCGCACGTTTAACTGTTAACACTAACCAGGGCTTACTCTTAGTCGACCAGCCTTATTCATGCGATTTTAAAAAAGGAGCTAAGATCCGCATGATTAACCAAAGCGATGGTACAGTGCAGGTGCAAGTCTACACTAATGGTAGCTATCGCACGGCGCAAAAGGGCGCCACCACTGATTGCCCTTTAAACTAAGCCCCCGTGTGTTAGCAAGAACACTGAGGCTAGCTACATAGAAAAGCCGATAGACGCAGAGCGACTCCCGCGATTCCCGCGGCTCTAGCGACTCTAGGCTTGGCGCAAGCGCGGTATCTCCTTGCCACAAGAGCCAGGATATAGCCAGGTTCCAACTAGGGTCAAGCCAGGCTCCGACCTGATTCCGGAGATAACGAGCTATGCCACCCGAGACCATGAGCCATGGCCACTTGTAATCTCCAGAGCTCCAGAGGCATCAAGCTAGAGCCCCAGAGGCCGAGAGACCATGCGCTATGGCCACCGGTAATCACCATGGTTACTCTTAGCTGGATGCCCACGCTTAAACTAAGGAGAACATCTCTAAGCTGAGCCATCTCAAACCTCGCGTAATAGCCTAGGCTTAGTACCTCTTTCTAACAAGAACAAGCGATAAGTACGCTAGGCTAAAACTCTCGACTTGGTCTTTACAGCTCTTATCTATCTTAAGCGCTTAGCCTTAGTCTTTATAGACGCTTATCTCTTAAGAGCCTTGCCCCAGACTAGCTCTATGCTCAATAGACTAGCTTAACCCTTACGACCTATACCCGCTACAACGGGCTAGGCTCCTAACCTAAGGCGGAATAGGCTCCTAACCTAAGGCGGAATAGGCTCCTAACCTAAACCGTAGCTCTACCTTAGCACCTCTCTTTTTTTTTCGCCCTCCCTGTTCCCGCATCCCCCACCTTACCCTAGTTATACCCCACTATTTCCCTAACTTTAGGCTAAAGCATAGCTAAATCTAAGAAAAACGTAGCTCATTTTGTGAAATGCATGACTCATTTCGAGAGAAGCATTAATCATCCTGAGAAAGTCATGAGTCATTACGTAAAAGCATGGCTTATCCTCGTCCAGGATAAGAACAAACTTAGAACACACTAAACAGCGCTGTCATAAATGACAAGGGCGCACCCAAAGCTGTCTGACTGTAAGCCCTCAATTTAGCGCTAATGCTAGGCTTGCATACTGCTTTATAAGTAACACCAGGGAGAAAACGCCTATCTGTCTACATCTTGCTTTGGCCCTTGTTTTGGCAATCAGATTGGTAATATTTAATCTTTGATGGCCTACACATCGATTTTTCCTATAGACAAGCCGAATCATGTACCATGATAAAGCATCGTAAATTAACTTTATAAGATGTTGGGGAGCGCAGAAAAAGGCTTATATATCGTGGAATAAATGCTTTGTTTATCATTGCCAAAGCAAGAGGCCATGACAAACCAGGTGTTTATATCTCAGGAATATAAGCTATTTCTTGTAAGTAGAGTTTCTTAAGATGTGTTTTTACGATGCTGTAGCAGTATACGGATTAAGGCTTGTTTAAGTGAAAAACCGCTGTTGCCCCCCATCCGCAATTACATGAAACCAAGTTGATTGCCAATGTAAGTAAATACAGTGGTGTACCAGTTAATTTGTGACAACCCTGTAAAGAAAGAGATAAGGATGCATGCTGCTACCCACATTGGCACGAGTTTTTGTAGGTTACGCTTCTTCAGCTGCAAGACAAGCGATGTAGTGGCATGAGCTAACTTTATCTCTTTAAAAAGCAAAACAAATTCTTAAGAATAATAGCTAAGCGTTGCATGGTCTTAGCAGCTTCATCAGAGCTGGCACAACCATTTCTATAGCTCTAGCTCATGAAGTAGCAAAACCTCAGATAAGTCGTGCCAATGTAGGTGCTAACAAGAATGCATGCTGCTAACAAAGAAGAAAACCAAGCAAGATGGTGGCACAAGATAGTAGTGCAAGATAGCAGCGCTAAGATAAAGACACGGAGCGAATATGATGAAGTAGTACGCTCAAAGAAAAGCTAAGAGGAAAGTTTAGAAGAAAGATAAGAAAGCGGCGGACAAAATAAAAGCGAGACTATGCTCGCCTCTATTATTAAGATTTGGTGGCCCATTCCCGGCTTGAACGGGAGACCCAGCGATTATGAGTCGCTTGCTCTGACCAACTGAGCTAATGGGCCGCGCTGTGCATTATACAAAAAAATTTGCACTAAGACTATTAAAAATAGTCCTTACTTTTACCACTAAAACAACTAAAAAGACTACTTTAGGCCACAAAAGCGCATAAACAAAGAGACATGAAACTTTTCTAGCCTCTAGCTAAAGTTGCTCTAACCTATAGCCTAGGTTAAATAAGGGACACTATTACGCCTCAATAGGCCCGTAAGCCAAGCTTGAAGTGATTAATAACCCAAGCTTGAAGTGATTAATAACCCAAGCTTGAAGTGATTAATAACCCAAGCTTG
>Cebus_capucinus_imitator_PRJNA485217_SSR093__coassemble_294_pt1 | contig 26876 bp, 7 predicted proteins | sample Cebus_capucinus_imitator_PRJNA485217_SSR093__metabat2_low_PE_002 | metagenome-assembled genome bin Cebus_capucinus_imitator_PRJNA485217_SSR093 | reverse complement strand
GCGCCACAGCTGCTGCCAGCACTACAGCCGCTAGCTCTGCTGCCAGCGCCACAGCTGCTGCCAGCACTACAGCCGCTAGCTCTGCTGCCAGCGCCACAGCCGCTAGCACTGCTGCCGCTGTCTGCTCGGCTTTACAGCTTAAGCACCTCTCCGTGCAAAGCCCTGTGGGTAAGACTTTATTAACAGACCTCTCGCTTGTCTTAAAGCCAGGAGAGTCCCTCTTAATTAGAGGTGCTTCCGGTTGTGGTAAATCTACTTTACTCAAGGCTATCGCCGGTATTTGGCCTTATGCTCAGGGTGAGGTTAGCTATTGCTCTTCAGGATCAGTGCTTTTCTTAAGTCAGCGCCCTTATTTACCGCAGGGCTCGCTGTTAGTAGCCGCTACTTATCCAAGTCAGGTATCTTCTGACCCGGTAACTAAACAAGAACAGCTTGCTAAGGCTACTTTCTTCTTTAATAAGTTAGGTTTAGCCCACTTGGTCGCTAATTTAGAACAGGTTGACAGCTGGACGCATATGCTCTCCTTAGGTGAGCAACAGCGGGTAGCTATTGTCCGTGCTCTCTTAAATCGCCCGGCTATCTTGTTCTTAGACGAGGCGACCTCAGCTATGGATGAGCAAAATGAGAGCTTTGTCTATGACTACTTAAGAAAAGAGCTACCCGAGACCACGATTATCTCGGTAGGCCACCGCTCAACCTTACTTAGTAAGCATGACCTGGTCTTAAGCTACCAGGGTCATAGTAGTAGTGATATCGCTGCGGCAACCCCAGCTGCAACTCCAGCCGCTACCCCAGCCGCCGCTGCTGAGGCTTCCGCCGCTAAAGCCTCCGCTGCTGAAACCCCTGCTCCGGCCTCAGCTTCAGCATCAGTAAGCCATGGTGCTTACACCCTAACCACTACGGCGGCGCTCTTAGCCGAGCTTAAGACTCAGCAAGAGCTGCGTACAGAGTAATAGCGCTTGTAGAGCGAGCTCAGAGCCCCTTAGCTTTATAGAGTAGAAACAACCTCCCCATCCTTTTATAGGGGCTGCTTGTTTCTGCCTTATGAGGTTAGGGGGCTTTTGTTTTAGTAGCTATGGCGTGGGGATGATAAGGTAACCTGGAGATATGCAAGATCTCCCCACACTGGCACGAGTGTGTTGAGATTGCTTATATAGCCATGAGTAGCCATGAGATAAGATAAGTGGTAGCCTAAGCTACCTTTATATCTTTAAAAAGTGAACTCAATGCTGACGACATAATAGCTAAGCGTTGCGTAGTCTTAACCACTTTCCAGACCTTATTAATAGGAGAAGATCCTCTACTTTGAGGATAGCGTAAGAGCTTTAGGAGAAGAGCCACAGGAGCTATCTTGGTTTCGGGTAAGTGCTGCAAGATTGCTATCTCTGCTGCTTAAGGCAAGATTGCTGCTATGCCGCATTAGGCAAGATAGCTGCTATGCCGCATTAGGCAAGATTGCTGCTATGCCGCATTAGGCAAGATAGCTGCTATGCCGCATTAGGCAGGATGATAACAGCACTGCGCCGCACCAGTGATATGGTAGCGGCAGCAGATGCAGGATGGTAGGGACGATAGCGCAAGCTGTGGTAACAGCGCGAGTGGCGCGAGCTTGCGTGCAGGATGATGCTTTAGGAGTCGTCGCGAGCGTTCTTCTCGTGCACGTAGTTCTTGCTCATGGCACGACGCACATAGGCCTGGAGATTAGCAAAACGATTAGTTAAGACCTCAGATGGGCCAAAGAGTGGACGCTTGCCTTCTAAGAACTTGTCCTGGTAATCCATAGTCGCACGGGTGACTAACTTATAAAGACCAATGACGGCGATAATGTTAGGAATTACCATTAAGCCGTTAAAGAAGTCGGCTAACTCCCACACTAAATCAACCTTTAAGAAAGCGCCCATTAACAAGAAGCAGAGCACCATCACCGAGAAGAGGTTGATATTCTTAAAGCCAAAGAGGAATTTAAAGTTTTGGGCGGCAAAGAAGTACCAACCGATAATGGTGGTAAAAGCGGCAAAGAAGAGGCAAATTGCTACGAAGCCGGCACCGGCTGCACCCATGCCTTTAATAAAGGCACTTTGCGTGAGGATAATACCGGTAGTAGTGCCATCTAAAGAGCCCGTCACCATAATCACAATGGCGGTAGCATTTAAGACGACAAAGGTATCGATAAAGAGGCCCACAATCGAAGATAAGCCTTGCTCGGCTGGGTGATTGACGCGAGCTACCGCATGAGCATGTGGTGTCGAACCCATACCAGCCTCATTCGAGAAGAGACCACGGGCCACACCATAGCGGATCGCTTCTTTAATACCGGCACCAATGACACCACCCGTAGCGGCTTCCGGATTAAAGGCACCAATGATGATAGCTTTAAAGGCGGGCCACAGCATATCAATGTTAGCTACCATGATATAGAGGGCGCCTAACACATAGACACCAGCCATAAATGGCACCATCTTCTCGGCAAAAGAAGCGATACGCTTAATACCACCGATAAAGATAAAACCGGCTAAGAAGATAATGAGCATGCCCGAGATCCAATTAGGGATATAAAAGGCACTCTCAAAAGCAGTAGCAATGGAATTGGCCTGCACCATGTTGCCGATAAAGCCTAAGGCAATGATGATGAGCACGGCAAAGATATAGGCTAAAGACTTAGAGCCTAAGCCCTTAGAGATGTAATAGGCTGGACCTCCCGTAATATGACCTTGGCCATCACGACTACGATAGATCTGCGCTAAGACAGCCTCCGCGTAAATGGTCGCCATACCAAAGAAAGCTGCCACCCACATCCAGAAGATAGCACCAGGTCCACCCATAGCCATAGCTGTAGCTACACCGGCTAAGTTACCAGTACCCACTTGGGCGGCAATAGCGGTGGCTAAAGATTGGAACGAGGTCATGCCATGTTGGCCAGCCTTTTCGCCACTAAAGGAGAAATTACCAAAAACGAGCTTAAAAGAGCGAGCAAATTGGCGCAGTTGGACAAAGCGTAATTTGCAGGTAAAGAAGATGCCAGTTCCAACTAAGATAGGAATGAGGCACCAGGGGCCCCAGAGAATGGAATTAATATCGCGGACAATTTCCGTGAGTTGATCCATAGTGGACATGAATGATTTTTCCTCAGAATTAGCAGTGCCCTCTCCTCCCGCGCGCCCCCAGGGTGCGCTAGCAGCTTGTTCTGCTCTAGCTGATGCCTAATGCATTTGCTAACGCGTTAAGCGCTTGCTAATGCGTTAAGCCCGCGCTGACACATTATGCCCGCGCGGCGCTAGTTGCCACTAGTTAGGAGCATGTGGTGCAACCATGGTTGCATGGTGCTGCCCTAGTGGGCTCAGCTTTACGGGAGGTATAGGGGCATGCCTGTGGGAGCAGGCCCCGGTACAATCAAGCTAAATATGAATGATAGATGTGTTAGCTCCAAACCAGGTGGTGCAGTTAGCCCCCTTTAGCAGGTTTAATTACATCATCACAACTAAAGCTTACGTTAAGTTGGTTTGAGGAAAAGAGTTTGCTCTATCTTACCAGCACCTATAGAGGAGCTGTTTTGCCCCTATAGTGAGCCTATCTTGAACTTGCTCTAGGGCTACTTTTTCTCTAGAGAACCGCGCAAGGGGACTAGTCTCTATACTGTTTGATATGGCGTAAAATGTAGCGCTACTGTTAGGAAAAAGCAGGTGCATACGTATCCAGCATGCTTGAGTACAAAGCGGATGTTCACCACTAATAGTGGTAAGAAGGCCTTAAGAGCATGGTGCAGGACGACGTTACAATCTTGATGATTGCCCACGAATTTTAGGCTAGGAGATCCCGCTATTTGGCTTAGAGCATGGCCTAGATTAGCTATAGCCACAGTTTAGGTCTAAAATCCACTCTGAGCTCAGCTCTTAGGGAACCCACTCTGCGCTTAGTACTTAGGACTAACATCCTGGTGAGCCTGAAGATAAGCTGGCTCAGCAAGCTAAAGTTAGCAGCTAAACTAAGCGGCTAAACAAAGTAAGCGGCTAAAGTTAGCAGCTAAACTAAGCAGCTAAAAAAGCAATAGCAGTACATGATGAGCTAAGGTAAGTCGCGTTAGTGCGTAAGCAGATTAAGCTCTGCTGACTCCATTAACAGATAATTCCTCGCAACTTGTTGCAAGCGCGGGCTATTTTATCATAATCGCAACTAATGCTCTTTATTGGTGCGCTAGTTACAGCTGTTACCACCGTTACCGCCATATTAGCGGCAGGATGCGCTAGGAAGCGTCTGTACCGATAATAGCGTTCAGGAGATAGGCTAAAAAAACAAAAGCCCCCATTATGGGGGCTCTTATTATTAGTGAAGCTAAGCTCATACTATCTGGCGCTAAGCTGCGGCATCCGCTTGGACAGGCTGCTTTAGTAGGCAACCTTGGCAATGCGCCTTGGCATTAGAGTAGCTTTTTGCGCTTACTAATACATTATTTGCTCTCTGCCTTGCCAGCTGCGGTACTCTCAGCAGTTGCGGTACTCTCAGCTGTTGCGGCAGTATCGGCAGCTGCGGCAGTTGCGGCAGGAGTGTTAGCTTCGTCCGCTGGCGTGGCGGCAATCTCTGCGGCAAACTGGTCAGCGGTAGGGGTGGCAGCTGGCTCTGCCGTAGCAGGGGTTGGATTGAGACCAAAGGCATTGGCGGCAATGGCCTGATGGGCAGCGGCAAGATTCTTCTTTTGCTCTTCACTAAGCTCAGGTACGTCACCCTGGGCTATCATTTCTTTGAGCTCAACTTGACGAGCATCAGCCAAAATATTTTTAAGGCGGCTGGTCGCATCTAAAGCACTACGCGCTGGCTCGGCCTCAACATTTTCGCTATTTGCAGCGTTGGTACCTGCGGCTCCTTGATTGTTACCCCCTGGAGTTTGTTGATCCTCACCATCTTTGCTTACAGGAACCTGGGGGGCGCTCTTACCTGGTACAGCCTTATTTAAGGTAGTAGCACCTTTATGAGCTATTTTTCCTTGATTAGTGCTCGTAGTGGTAGGGGCAGCGCTTTTGTTAGCGGTGGTAGTAGCGGTGGTTGCCGCATGATTTGGGTCTTCTGAGAAAGCATTTAATTTGCTATGGAAGCGCTTCTTTAAGTAGATAATGACCACCAGCAGCACGACCACACCGAGAGCGATATAAATCATAGTTTGCACATCTTTGACATACTTCATGAGCAGGTCGAGGTTATCGGCAAAGAAGTAGCCTAAATACACCCATACCGGCACCGAAATGAGGGCGGCCAAACCGTCCATTAAAATAAAGGTATGGTAAGGAATACGGCGACTCATACCCGCTACTAAGAAAATAGGCGAGCGTAAGCCGGGGAGGAAACGCGCCACAAAGAGTAAAGAAAGCCCGTATTGTTGAAACTTACGTTGGATATGGGAAAAGCGGCGTGGGGATAAAATGCGACGGAATAAGCGTAAGCGTTGGATTCTATAGCCAAACACGCGACCGGCTAAGAACATGGTGCTATCGCCTACTAAGACACCGGCTAAGCCAATGATGCACATGGTGTGCGGATTAGCTAAGTGTAAGCCCGAGATTACGCCTCCTGACACCAGGGTAATGTCTTCAGGAACCGGGAGACCAAAACCGCATAAGATAAGGATGCCAAAAACTGCGGCATAGCCATAATTAGTAAAGAAAGAAATGAGAAAATCTAACACTGGTGACCCCCTAACACGTGGAGACGGCGGGCATATAGTCCTGGTCCCTTGGCTCTAATCTGTTCAGACCTGTAAAGGTGGCTAAAGCAACAAGGGGGCTTAGTGCTCTTGGTCGGTAGTGGACGAGCGTGCCTCAAAGATTAAATGACTCTATGCAGCTCAACTTGCCTCAAGCTGGATTTGCTTAAAAAAGGACTTTACCTAAGCAATCTTAGCTTAGATAAGGCTTGGCCGACACAATCCTGTAAAGTAAGTGTTACTGCGTGATCTGGTTTAGTACGGTCAAGCAAAGAGTGTAAATGACGGCAATGAGGTCTAAGATGCAAGCAAATCGTCCATCTGATCTCGCTCAGGGTTTTCCCTTGGCTTCGTATGGTCATGCTCCTACCACGTAGGCCCATGCTCCTACCATACTCTAGACGCCTAAATGCCTAAGACTAGCTTTTCTTTTGCTCAAATGAATTGAGGTCTTAAACCAGCCGGTACCCTATAAAGACAAGGTAATCTCACCCCAGCGCGCTTGCTTTGTTGCAGTGAGCGCCAGTAAAAACTTAAAAGCTCCTGTTTGGGGTGCTTGTCTTGAGGTACGCTATCTCTCTATCCCAGAGATAGTATGCTTAGAAACCGATAAAATTAATTTATCGCAGTAATTTTAACAGAGTTTTCTTAAGCAAGTGATGGCTTTTATCAAGGCGTAGGTGTGCCATCTTATAAATAAAGCTAAGTAAAGCCAGGTTTAAGCAAGAGTTAGCCTAGTATAAATGCCTTAAACAAGCCTTAGAGCGACCTGTCCTACTTATAAATGTTCTTACCCCTAGCTATTACTAATGTTGGAACTAGTTAAGCTAAATTTAGTTATCTGCTCATATCTTCTTACCCAAGATGCTTTATCTTAAGTGGCTAGTACAGTGGCCTCTGTCCTAAGAGTACAGTGGTCTCTGTCCTAAGAGTACAGTGGTCTCTGTCCTAAGAGTACAGTGGCCCCTGCCCCGAGAGCGCGCTATCCCAGGCCAAGCACACTATCCTAGGTCAAGCGTGCTATCCCAGGCATGGCGCTCACTTCATGTAGCTAGATAGAGCCACCTCTGCTAGCTGTATCTTTCTGGCTTGCCGTAGCTTTCTGGATAGTAGAAGTGCGTTTGAGGCAGCGCTCTCTTTGCGTTTGCGCTCTTCTGCGTTTGCGCCTCTCTGCGTTTGCGCCCTTCTGCGTTTGCGCCCTTCTGGATGAGCGCTCTCTCTGGATAAGCGCTTCTTCTCGTCTCACCATCATATGCTTCACTTTGCTCACCTATCGCACAAGGTTCATCTATTGGCACGACTTCTCTGCGGTTGTGGTACTTTCCTTTGCTCCTTTGTAAGTCTGAGAACAAGAGCCTAGCAAGGTCTTATGAGGAAAGGCAGATTACGCAAAGCTTAGCTCCTATTTCGTAAGAATTGGATTCACTTTAAAGATGTAAAGGTAGCTAAGGCCACCACTTATCTTATCTCATGGCTTAATAAAGCAACCGCCACCAACTCGGGCCAATGTGGGGGAAATTAGGTTACTGGCATTAGGTTATGACATTGGGACCTGCATGCTCGAATAGTTCAGTCGTATTTGAGCGCTAGGAGCGCGTCTGGGATACTATTAATTAAGTGAGGGACGCTATCTAGGGTGTAGGCCTTCTCGCTTAGGGGCTATTTTTCCTTTCCGTGGTTAAGAATGTCTTCTCTTTGCCCCTTATTTGGTTATGCTTTTACCCCTCTTTTGCGGTGCTGGTGCGGTGATGTCTCGCTGATTTTGTTCCTTGCTGTATAACACTATTGCTAGCCTAGTGCAGAGAAGATGGCGGAGATTGGCTTTATCAGTAGGCGGTTTTGCCTTATACTTTGCTAGATTTTCTCTTATTTTGGCAACTTATATAGCTGCTTTTTCCACTTACCTCTTTAACCTTATTTTATGGCGGGCACTGCTTGCTAGAGCAAGCGGTGTTTTCTTGCTTTGCTCAGGCTAATCCTGGAGCCAGGGCGCTAGCCCTACTTCTAAAGCGCTAGCCCTACTTCTAAGGCACTAAGCCTACTTAAGGCACTAAGCCTTCTTCTAAGGCACTAAGCCTTCTTCTAAGGCGCTAAGCCTACTTAAGGCACTAAGCCTTCTTTTAAGGCACTAGGCCTCTTGAAGTAGGGGAAAGCCCCTACTTTGAGAAGAGGCTAGGCCTACTGGAGTAGGGGGTAATCTCTACTTAGGGAAGGGGGGATGCTTCATTTTAGTAGGAGGTAGTCCCTTCTTTGAATAGGGGGGCGCCTCATTTAAGTAGGGGCGAGGATGATAGAACAGGTGGATGAGAAGCAGTTAATTAACCTGACAGTGCGTTCAGTGCGTTTTTCGCTGGGGTTAAGTATAAGTTGGCTCTAGATTGTGAGATGAGACGGTAGTAACTCAAAGACGTGAAGCTTGCGCAAAGGAGATTGGGGTTATGGCAACTGCAAAGAGAGCCGCTCGTAGTAAAAGGGAGACGCATCCCTTACGCCTCGTGCTCTTTCTTTTATGTATTGGTCTATGCTTAGCGAGCATTTACCTGCTTTTTGATTTCCAAAACTCCAGTTCGGCGAAGTTAAGCGGTGAGCTCATTATCGGGAAAATTGATACGGTCACTTATACCCGTCCTGACGCTCCTATCTTAAGCTTTGTCTTTGAGTACTTTGGCTTAGCCTCTTATCTTTGGCCTTTAGCCATTGTCCTTTTAGGCTATACCTTAGTCTTAAAGCCTTTAGATATTTGGCATGCCAATTTCTACCAGGGCGGCTTACGCATTTTAGGTTTTAATCTGCTCCTCTTAGGCGTAGCGGCGCTGCTTTCTCGTTTCTACTACTTAACCTCTTTTGGCGCCGGGGGCTTGTTAGGCGACATGCTTAACATCTTATGTGACCTCTTTCTCCCCAACATCGCTACCGTCTTTATCTTTGCCATGGTCACCTTTACTGGTGGATCTTTCTTGTTAGGTCAAACTCCTATATCAGTCTTTGATAAGTTAGGTGAAGCCGTCTTTAAGATTAACCCTACCAACAAATCACGCCGGGCTCTGCCAGATAAGAGCAAAGACAAGGCTAATTTACCAAGCCTGCCTAACCAAGAGAGTGCTGCAGGTGGTGCTGTAGGTGGTGCTGTAGGTGGTGCTGTAGGTGATGCTGCCACCGCCGCTGCTGCCGCCGCTGCTGCCGCCACGGCTGCGGGCATGGCTGCGGGCATGGCTGCTAATGCCGAGGAGATGGATGCTAATGCTGCGGCTATGGAAGCTAGTGCCACCGCTCTAGCTCAGCATGATGCCTCTGCTTATCAAAATGGTGAGGCTGGTGTTAGTCAAGGAGCGGAAGATGCTGCCTATGCTGACGAGAGCCAGGCTTATCGTGAGCCTGGTGCTGGCTATAGTGGTGACAATGATGGTTACGCCAGTAAGGCTGGTACTGCTGAGGGCTATGACAGCACCGCTGAAGGCTATGCCGGCACCGCTGAAGGCTATGCTGGCACCGCTGAAGGCTATGCCGGCAACGCTGAAGGCTATGCCGGCACCGCTGAAGGCTATGCTGGCACCGCTGAAGGCTATGCTAATAATGCCGATAGCTATGCTGAGTCAGGTGCTGCCTATGGGGCAAATCATAGGGTCACTGCCTACACTGAAGACGAGACCAATTCCGCCTTTGGTAAGGAAGATATTGCTCAAGAGGGCGCTTATCTTGACCCTAATTTAGATCCTCGTAATCAAGCACCACAGCCACAAAGCGAGGTGAGCTATCCTCAGAGCTCTTCTTATCAGGATAATTATCAGGAAGATTATCAGGATAACTATCAGGAAGAAGCCCCGGCTAGCTATCCTAAGCAAGATAGCAATGCTTCTGGTGCCGCTGGCACTGCATCTCCAGCCCAACATACTTTAGGTGGGGCTGCGGTATTTGGGGATTGGGATGAGGATGATGAGTCTGATGAGTTAGGCGATCTGCCTAGCTTAAATGATGCTGACTTAGAAGCAGCCCAAGAAGAATTTAATCACTCTTTAGTTCCTGATGAGCTTTCTGAAGAAGAAGCGCAAGCGCGGGCCTTAGGCAATGGCGACCCTCTGCAAACCGCTTTTGCCCAGGGACTTATCCAATCTAAAGGGCAACCAGATGACGCTCTGAAAGCCTATGATGCTGACGAGCCACAAGATTTCTTTGCCAAAGTCCTCAGTGGTGAGCATTCACGCTTAGACCCATCCCTGCATTATAAACAAATGCGCCAAGCTACTGCAGATACGGTAGATCATGAGGACTATAGCCAGGGCTTAGCTCCAGATGATGCTGCGGGCTATCATAAGAGCTTTGCTGATGTCCAAGCTGCTAATGCTGCTAAAGAACAAGCAGCCGCTCAAGCCGCCGCTCAAGCCGCCGCGCAAGATGCAAGTGCGCAAACCGCAAGTGCTCAGGCCGATAGCACTAGTGCCACTCTTGATCCACAGGACGAAAAGACAGCTCCTTTATACAACCAAGAGCAAGAGAGTGCCTTCTTAAGTGAAGACATGTGGGCTCAGCCTCAGGATAAGCTCGAGCAGTCGCAGGAAACTGCCGAAGCCGCCGCTGCTCAGGCTGACATCGCCGGTACTCAGGCTGACGCCGCTGGCGCTCCTGAGGCCAGTGCAGATACTAGTAAAGAAGCAACTCCAGCTGCGGCAGCATCGCCTTTAGCCGCGCCTACTGAGACCCATGTAGAGGCTCAGAATGGGGCGCATGCTAAAGCTAAAAATGATACCCATGCTGAGGTTCATACTGCCGAGTCTGGGCCAGAGTCGGCGCCAGAGCAGGTAGCGGCGCCGCTTGACTCATCGCAGGCCGAACAAAATGCAGATACTCATGCTAGCGCCTCTGCTGCTGATGCTGATACTGCTAAGGCCGCTAATGCTGCCCCTAATGCCGCCCCTAATGCTGCGATTGCTGATAGTATTGCCGCTGCAGAAGCCGCAGATGAGACGGTAGAAGCGGCTGCGGATAAGGCGACTGCGGATGCTGCGTCTGAGGCGGATAGCGCAGAGACTGAGGCTGACCACGAAACTCATACCATTATTATTCGCACACCAGCTCCAGTGCCTACCCCAGCGCCAGCTCCAGCCGTAGAGCCAGTTCCGGCCGTAGTACCATTGGCTGCCACTGCGTCAGATGAAAGCGCTACGGATAGCCAGGCGCAGGATCTAGCTGCTGCTACCCCAGCTGATGTCGCTCATAGCGATGCAGCTACTCATAGTGCTGATGCTGCTCCAACAGCTATTAAAGATGGTGCAGAGAGCGCTGCTACTAGTGCCACGCTTTCTCGCCTAGAAGCTACTGCGGCTGCGGACGCTACTGCTGCGTCTTCTGCGGTTGCATTATCTACTGATGCATCCGCCGCGGCGCTAACTCCAGATGAATCTAGTGCTAAGCCAAATGCTGCAGTGACAGCACCAGCATTAGATGCCGCAGTGGCAGCAGATGCGGTGCCTGCTGCGGCTCCAGCTAAGGCAGATGCCGATGTTGCAGTTGCTCCAGATGCCGATGCTCAAGTGGAGCTAGCTGCTACGCCTGATGAAGCTAATGCTAGTGCGTTTACTGCGGAAGAGGCCGCGGCGGCAGCAGCGGCAGCGGCAGCCGAGCAAAGACGCTTGCAAGCTGCTAAAGAGGCTGAGACTAGCCCTTATGGCTATGGTACTTATGCCGCAGAAAAAGGCTTTACTCACAGTAGTGATACGGCGGTAGTACGTCCATCCACTGATGCGGCAGCTACGCTGGCTCAAGCTAGTGCAGCCGCTCTTACAACTAGTGGTGGTGCTGCTCCTAGTGCCGATGGTGCTACTAGTGATACTGCTAGTGCTACGGCTGATCCAGAAGTGCATACTATTGTGCAGCGCGTTGACCCTAAGGTCTTTGCCGCGGAGCAAGAGGCTCGTCGTAAGGCGCGTGAAGAACAAGCCCGTAAAGAGCGCGAAGAGGCTGAAGCTAAGGCTAAAGCTGAAGCTCAGGCCAAAGCCGAGGCTGAGGCTCAAGCTGCCGCGGAGGCGCAAGATACAGCTGAGGAAAAAACTCAGAGTGAGAGCGCCCCAGAGCCAAAAGAGGCAAGTTTAGCTCCAGATACCGCTCCTACTGAGGCTCCAGACTCCGCTCAGAGTGAAGCTGCCCCGTCGGAGTCAGCTGATGCGGCAGCAGCGGATGCTGATAACATCGATGCTGCTGATGCTGCGGCAGCAGGGGATGCTGCTGAGGATGCTGCTAGCGACGACGATGATGACGAGTATGAGGATGAGGACGAAGATGAGGCCCCAATCTATGCGGGTACCTATGCCTCAACTTTAGAGCGGCAGCGCTTACAAGAGCAGGCTAGTGATGCCGCTGCGGCTAAGAGCAAGAAGAAAAAGAAAAAAGAGCGAGCGGTTACCCCGGCTGACTCTAATGCTGCTTCTGAGTTTGATGAGCGTCCGCACACCATTATTCGCGATACCCGTAAAGAGTTTGAGGCGGCCCAAGCGGCAGCTGCTGCCGCTAAAGCCCAAGCTGAGGCGGAAGCGCGCGCTAAGCGTGAAGCTGAGGAAAAAGCTCAACGCGAGGCCGAAGAAAAAGCTAAGCGCGAGGCTGAGGAAAAAGCTAAGCGTGAAGCTGAGGAGCAAACTAAGCGCGAGGCGCAGGCATCTGCTCTCGGTAGTGCTGGTGCCGCTTCTTTTGCTCCAAGTGGAGAGAATAAGAATGCCGCCATTTTAGCTGCGCTCTCTTCGCTGGCTACAGAAATGAATGATGCCACTGCTAGTGCCTTAACTAATAGTAGCCACCATGCGGCGACTATGGCAGCGGCTCTTGGGGCTGGTTCCTTAAGTACTGGTGCTCTTGGCTCAGGAACGGTGGTTACCGCTGCTACCGCTGGCGTGAACAGTGTTTTAGGTGGTGCCGGGGCCTCTTTAGGCTCGGGAGCTACTTTAGGCGCTGGCCCTACTTTAGGTGCTGGCTCTACTTTTGGCGCCGATATGGCGGGGGCTCGGGCAAGTCATAATCCAGTAGACGATGAGCAGAGCTTCTACAAGTACGCTATGCAGCATAGCCGGCAGGGGCAGATACCTCCTAGTGTGGAGGTCAACATGTTATCGCCTCAAGAAGAAGACGATAACTATACCCCTGAGCATGCTTATGATTTTGGGGGCGACCGTCAGGCCGGTCATGTGGTAGAGACAGCTAGCGGTAATAGTCCTACGATCGATGATGACGACTTCTTTACTGGAGCTACGGAAGCTGCTCCTGCATCTAGTGCACATTTTAATAGCTACGATAGTGAGCAAGGAGCACGCGCCAGCCTCACACCAACTATGGGTAATGGCCTTACCTTAGCTGACAGTGCGCGTTATCACAAACAAGATGTTAGTACAGGGACGAACTTCCCTGGTGCTTTAGCTCAGCACGCGATAGAACCAAACACTTTTGACTCGAATGCGGTAGGGCAGAATACTTTTGGCCCGAACGCGCTAGGCCCGGGGGGCAGTGGGGATACGTTTAATTCCTCTCCTGAAGAGGAGCTTCCTGAAGATAATGATAGCGATGATGAGGATGAGAACATCATCGATTTTGCCCAATTTGGCGGACATGAGCCTAAGCCTAGTCCTTCTTTTGAGGTAGATAGCCTGACTTCGGCCTTTATTCCAGCGCCTCATGACACGAGAGCTCCCTGGACGCGCCAGAAGTCCTCCGAGTTAAAGGGGGTCAGCGCGCCCACGCCCTATCAGACGCCCTCAAGCGCCCCGGAAGCCGCATTAAAGTCGGCTCTGGGGGTAAATCAGACGGCCTTAGCGGGCAAGGCGTCTAGTGGTAAGAGCGCCTCCTTAAATGTCACTAGCTTAAGTGGCACCAACACCGGGGTCCCGACAGCTTTAAAAGCTCCCAGTCCCCGCTCGACGCCCTTAACAGATCCGAGCGCCGATGAGATTGCGGTAGCGGTAGCGCACAAGAAGCAGAGTGAGCTTCCTGAGATTAAGGCGGGCACAGGTATTACTAACCCACCCACGCCCACCTCTCCAGTTGTGACTCAGGTGACGCCCTCCTTAGGCGTACTGGGGGCTACTACGGAAGCAGCCCTCGGCGCCAATTCCGAGATTATGAGTGCTACAGCAGCGCCAGACAGTGATTCTGCCTTTTCGTCTGCCGAGATAGTAGATGCTGCTGATGCCATGATTGCGCATGATGTCTGTGCCGCTTTAACGGAGAGTGAACCTAACTCTGACTTAACTTCAGACGTTAGCTCATCTCAGGACGACAGCCTGGTTCATGATGACAGCCTGGTTCAGGCCGATGGCTCATCGTATGATGACAACCAGTATCATGACGACCGCCCATCTCTGGTCAGTACACAGCCTCAGGCTCAGGACACTCAGGACAGTGTCTGGCCTCGTGATGATAGTACTGTAGCGCCTGGGGGAGGTAACGCGGCTAGTGCCTCCGAGTATATTGATGCTCCTACCTTAAGTGCAGATGACGTGGCCTTGGCTTTAGCAAGCGCTGATGCAGTTAATGCGGCGCCTGAAACTGCGGCGCCTGAAACTGCGTCGCCTGAAACTGCGTCGCCAGAAGTGGCTCATGATGAGAGTGGGGCTACGGCAGCTGACGCAGCTAATGTTGTGGCTATCGCTGATGCGGCTAATGCTGTGGCTATCGCTGACACGGTTACTAATGCCTTTGCTGGTAGTGCCGACTTGAGCTCTGGTAGTGCTAGGAACTATCCCATAGACCATGTTAATCATGAGGATGGGGAAGAAGTTGCGGCAGTTGCAGAGGTTGCGGCTGTTTCGGAAGTTACGGCTGCGGCAGTAAGCCCAGAACTTGATTCTGACCTTAGAGCAAAAGTTGATGCAGAACTGAGATCCGAACTTAACTCTACGCTTAGCACCGTAGCTAGCTCTAAGTTTAGCTCCGCTCCTAGCTCCGCGCTTGCGCCGGAAGATGGTGCTACGCTTAATCCTGATATAGCCGTGATAACCCCGGAAATAGTCGAGCTTAGTGAAGCTAGCGCTACGCCAGGCTTGGCTCCTTCTGACCTAGCCTTAAACGAAGATCATCCTGAGGCTGTCTTAAGCGCAGAAGAGAAAGATGCGGCAGTTGCCAGGAATGAAGCTGCTTCGGACACCTTTACGGCTACAGACACTGTTTCGTCTACGGACGTAGCTACGCTTACGGACACTGTTGCAGCTACGGACATGACCGCGGACGTGGGTGCGGTTAGTTCAGCGCTGGTTCCAGTTGTGGCACCTGCTATGATTGCAGCGGAGCGGCCAGTGGGGGAGACTATGGGAAACTCTCTGCCGCTGCCAGTTACGATGCCATCAGCTGGTACTGCTCTGGTGCCAGTGGCAAAAACAGCGCTGGTACCCGCAATAGTTCCGGTGGATGACTTAGAGCGGGAGGCCGGGGCTTCAGACCTGGCTGATGCATCAGAATCTGCAGGTGCGTCAGACCTTGCGCATGCATCAGATGTTGCGGGGGAGATAGGCCACCCTGGTGAGGTAAGCAACCCAGGGGAGGCGGGCAACGCAGATGAGCCTATTAACGTAGAAGAGGCCTCTGCTTTAGAAAAGGCATCTGCCCTAGAGGAACTAGAGGCTTTAGCTAAGTTAGAAGCTCCGGCGGCGCCAGAGACCACGCTTAATTCAGATACTAATGAGGTTGCGGCTGCAGCGCGGGATGCTGCGGCAATAGTTGTTGCAGATTTTATGGCAGATAGTACCGCTTTAAGTGCTGCTAACTCTGATAGCACTGCTCATGCAGTTGCTAGCGCGGACAGTGCTGCGGGGGCGGAGAGTGAGGACAAAGTGCATCACGATGATGACTACGATAATGGCGATGAGGACGATTACTTAACTCGTGCTCCCGCCTCTAATCCATTAGCTAACCCCTTAGCTAATCCAGTTTTAGGTATGGGTAACGCTTTAGAAAAGTCGCGCGTGGCCTCGGAATTACAGCGTTCCTGGTATGACGATGACGATGAAGACGATGATGCCGAAAGCTTAGGGGCAAGCCCTGTCTCTAGCGTCAACCCTGCATCTAACGCCAGCCGGAGCGATAGTTCTGCTGCTAGCACTAATAGTGCGCTCTCGGGAGATAATGGCACTGTCACTAGCGCTAATGGTAATGCTATAAATGGTGCTGCCCCCAATGGTGCTGCCCTTAATAGCGTAGTGGCGCCGGCTCCGGCTCATGGCGGTCCTGTTCCTTTAAATGCCGCGGGTGCCGCCTCTACTATGGCTAATGCCTTGCCTCCAGGTATCAACCCAACCATGTATCCTGGTCTCCCGGGGCAAAATGTACAGTACATGCAATTACCTAATGGGCAATTTGTCCCGGTAATGACTAGCCCTTCCTTTAACCAGGGGCTGAATGGTCAGGCCATGAATGGTCAGGCCATGAATGGTCAGGCCATGAATGCTCAAGGCCTCAATGCTCAAGGCCTCAATGCTCAGGCTATGGCTAACCAAGCCATGAATAATGGCATGAATAATGGCATGAATGGCGGCATGATGTACCCGCATATGGGTATGGCTAATGGCATGAGCCAGAATATGCTGCCTAATATGGCGATGCCGCAGTTTATGCAATTGCCTAATGGCCAATTAGTCCAAGTCATGACCCCGAATATGGTGGCCGGCATGACGCAAGCTGCCGGAATGAATCCTAATGGCATGTCTCCTCACGGCATGACTACCCAAGGCATAAATCCTAATAGCATGACCGCTAATGGTATGAACCATGCGGGTATGGGCCAGCCGCAGCTCATGAATCATGGCACGATGACCCTGCCTGATAGCATGGGGCCTAATGGTAGCATGGGGCCTAATAATGGTATGGGGTCTAATGGCGCCATGCCTAATGGCCTCAATGGCAACATGAATGGTGGCCTCAATGGCACTAATGGCAACATGAATGGTGGCATGAACGGCGCTCATAGCCTCAATAGTGGCCTCACTGGCTTAAGCGGTATGAATGGGGTGGCCTCGATGAATGGGGGCACCACTATGAGCGGGACACCGCTGGGATCTAGCGATAATAGCGCTGAGTCTCAGGTGGTGGGCTCTACTCTTAATACTGCGGCCGCTACTGCTTTAGGCTTAGAGCCTGAGGGTGGTGCCAACATGGGTAGCGCCAGTATGGGTAACGCTAACCTTAATGGCATGGGTAACGCTAACCTTAATGGCATGGGTAACGCTAACCTTAATGGCATTGGCGACGCTAGCATGGGAGGAGCTAACCTTAATGGCGCTAATGGGGCTGCCGGAATGGCGCCTATGTCTACGGGTTTACCAAGTGCTGGTAATAACTTTATGGGCGCCCATAATAGCTCGAGCTCGACTTTACCTAGTTATATGGCTGGAGTGTCATCGCTGCCGCGCGATCTTCAAGGTAAGCAAAGTCTGGCTCTGTGTACGGTGCCACGTCATCGCTATGATGCCTGGCGTCCGAGCTTAGATCTCTTAGCGCGCTCTCATAGCCATGTGGAGCTGTCGCTAGATGAGTTAAATAAGATCGCGGAGCGCATTAACTCAGTCTTACACTCCTATGGCGTTAAGGCGACGGTAGCGGACTATCTAACAGGTCCAGTCATTACCCGCTTTGATTTAGAGCTAGCTCCAGGCGTGAAGAGTAGTGCTATTTCGTCGATTGAGACGGAGTTATGCCGTAATCTCTTAGTGCCTAATGTACGTGTGGTGCCTATTATTGATGGCTCTTCTTACGTTGGTTTAGAGGTGCCAAATCACAAGCGCCAATTCATTACCTTGGCGGACATGGCCTCTAGTCGTGACTTCCAAGAGAGTATGGCCACTTTACCACTGTGTTTAGGTGCTTCGGTAATTGGGGCGCCCGTGGTGAAAGATTTAGCGGAGAGCCCGCACTTATTAGTGGCGGGTACGACGGGCTCGGGTAAATCAGCTGGTCTTAACACCATGCTGATTTCGCTCTTACTCAAGCGTTCGCCTGCGGAATTACGCTTAATCTTAGTTGACCCTAAGCAATTAGAGTTCTCTATCTATAAGGACCTGCCGCACTTAATTACTCCAGTAATTACCGATGTGGCAGATAAGACGCCAATTGCTTTACGTTGGTGTGTCGATGAGATGGAGCGCCGCTTTAAGTTAATGTCTCTCTTAGGAGTGCGTAAACTCTCTGAGTATAACGACCTTATTAAAAATGAGCGCGCACAAGGCCGTGCCGTGCCTGATCCTTTATGGAATAGCGATATGGGGCCACAACCGCAAGCGCTCGATGTCCTGCCATGGATCGTGGTAGTGGTGGAAGAGTTTGCGGACTTAATGGCGCAAAGCGGACGCAAGAAAGACAAGGAAAATACGCCAGAAAGTCTGATTGCCCGCCTCTCAGCTAAGTCTCGTGCGGCTGGTATTCACTTAGTCTTAGTAACGCAGACTCCTCGCTCGGAAGTGGTTACGGGTATGATTAAGGCTAATTTCCCCTCACGCATTGCCTTTACGGTACAAAACCGCATTGACTCGACCATTGTGCTCGATGAAAAGGGCGCGGAAAGTCTCTTAGGTAATGGTGACATGCTCTATAAGTTTACCGGTGCCGGTACCGCTACACGTGCGCATGGGGCCTTTACTTCTAATGATGACGTCAAGAAAGTGGTCGATGCCTGGCGGGCTATGTCCGGAGCACCTGAGTACTTAGAAGATGTGATCGCTATGCCTGAGGAAAGTGAGGATGCGGAAGTAGCCGAGAATAAGCCTAAAGAACTTGATGTAAAGTTTGACCAGGCAGTGGCCTTAGTCCGCGATTATATGGAAAGCGTGAAGAAGCCACCAACGGTGACAGATTTACAAACTGAGTTAGGCGTTGGCTATCCGCGCGCGAAGAAGATCTTTAAGCAGCTCACCAGCGAGGGCATTATCGACTAGCGCCTAACTAGCACTAGCCGCCACGCCGTTGCCCGCAGCGGCACTCTCCCCGCTGCGCCTCTGCGGTGCAAGCGCAGCGTATTAGCTGCGCACCCGCTGCCTCGCGTGCGAACTCGTGCCTACTAGTGCGTCCTATGGCTATCGTTACTATCACTCAACTTCAGTCAATGTGAGCGTGGTTAGAGAGGTGGGTATATCTGTAGTAGCTATATCTGTAGTTGGTTTATTTAGAGAAAGAGTGTAGTAGTAACGCTACACTCTTTTTTATTGCCGTAAGCTGAGCGCGAGGATGTTTGTCTTTAGCGCAGAGGCCAAGCTTTTACTCTTTCCTTGGCCTTACTTTGGTAAGGACAAATGGAGCTATTTAACCCACATTGACCTTGCTTGGGTCATCAGATTTGCACCCTTTAATCGCGGAATGTGCGTACCTGGCAGTTTTGCCTACTAACAAGCCGTAATCTATACCCGGCCAAAGTATCGTAAATTTACTTGGTAAGAGGTTGGGGCCATAGCACAAGGCTGATGTATCGAAAAATAAATGCTTTGTTTGTCATGGCTCAAGCAAGTTTACTCTTTCCTTGGCCTTACTTTAGTAAGGACAAATGGCGCCATTTAAGCGCAGCTGGGCGCACATATTGATATTTTCTAAGGCTAAGCTTTAATCTCTACATGTTTACAGCTGCGTCAAGACACTTGCTAAGATTTTGAGTTAGTGGAAGATGGCGTATATATAGATAGAGAAGAATAAACGCTGCTTAGTCATGGCTCAAGTGAGTTAAGAGTGGAGAAAATGGCTTATATATAGGGGCATAAACTCGTACTTGGTCATGGCAAAGCAAGTTACTGCGGGGCTTTAGTAAGATAGAGAGTGGGCGGGGGACGAAGATAAGTTTACTTCCTAAGTTTGCACTTAATCGCGCTTAGTACAATGCTATGGTGATTTTAAGGTATATTATAAAAGGAGGCATGAGCTTACCCTAATCTCCTCTAGCTCTGACTTAGCGGTAACTTTGAGATAAAAGCACTGCTTGTGGCCACTGAGTTTCAGTGAGGCTAAAAGAGTAGCTAAGATAAAAAATGAGAAAAATAGGCAATCTAATGAGTTCTTGAGTTCTCAGCGGTATAGCTCAGCTATTGTGCATAGCTTAGCATTGAGCATAGTCAATCATAGAGACTTAGCTAGTCTGAGGTTTTAGCAAAACATAGCGTTTAGCTAGTCTTAGCTCACCGCAGAGTATAGAGTACGGCGAAGTTTAGGGTATGGATAAGCGTAGAGCCTAACCTAGCTGAGAGGCGGGATTGGTCTGTCCTTGCTTTAAGGCTAGACATAGTTTAGTAAAGTGTAGGCCTAGTCAAGCATAGGCTTAGTCAAGATGTGTAGAGTGAAATAAGCAAAGTTGCATATTATGTAGTGCCAGCTTGGCAAGGCTGCATTAAAGCTGCATGTTATGTAGTGTCGCTTGTAGGGGGGTGCTGCTTGGCAAGACTGAGCCTGGCTAAACCCACCAGGTTTGCTTATTACTAGCAGAGGCTTAGTGCCACCAAACGGTGTACCGCTTGGTTAAGCTGAGTCAAGCTAAGAAAAGTTGAGAAAAGTTTAGTAACGCTCTAGCAAGTAAATAGAGGCGGGCCCTTACGGCAAAGCATGTGTAGCATGCCAAGCATGTGAATCCTGTATAGCATACATGTCTATGCCTAGCATGCATGTCTATGCCTAACATGCATGTCTAGGCCTAGGTAGATAGTAGCGGAACTGATTTTTGTAGGTAGGAAGAATAGTGCTTAAGCGCAGAGCTCATCAGCTAATCAAACAACATGTCCCTGCTTGTGGTCACTTCTTAGCACCGTTAAACTCTCGCGCTACTAAGAGGCATCAAGAAGTGCATGCTGCTTCTCTATCCCCGCAGAAACGGGGCTTATGGTGTTTACTGGCTCTGCCGCTAGCCTTAGCAGTAAGTACCTGCTTGCCTGGTAGTATAGCCCAGGCTGCAACTGCAGTTGACCCTAAAGCTGTGGATTTAGCTACGCTCAAAGCTGTAGCTGCGGTTACGAGTAATGCTGCTAGTAATAGCGCTCATGATCAGAGCTCTGCTGCTGCCTCTAGCTCTGCTGCCGCCTCTAGCTCTGCTGCCGCCACGAGCACGGCTGTTTCTCCGAGCACGGCGGCCGCGGCAGCTACTACGGATGCGAGCAGTGCTGCCTCAGCTTTGAATAGCACTGAGCTCTTGCAAGGGTACTTAGCTAATATTCATACTTATAGCGCCAAATTCAATCAGGAATTAACGGATCGGATGGGACAAGTGCTCTCCTCAGGGGCGGGGCACATTTATTTACAGCGACCGGACCGCTTTATGATGCATACTACCGAGCCTGATGAGATTGCGCTCTATACCAATGGCTCTGATATTTACTACTATGATGAGGCCGTAAATCAGCTCACCATTAGCTCATTAAGCAATTTAGGGAGCAACAATCCTTTACTATTGCTTACTAATAGTGAGGATGTCTCCTGGAGCGATTACTACATCACTCATGATGAGTTACGCTTTACGCTCGTGCCTACTAACCAAAGTGAGTTTAATAGCATCACCATTTCCTTTAAGCAAGCTAATGATAGTGAGTCTTTGCTAATAGAATCGCTCAGTATTCGTATGGAAGATGGCAACACCAACTTCTATCTCTTTACTGATGCTAAAGAGCAAGTATCGGAGAAGAGCTTTAACTACCAATTACCAGAAGATGTCGAAATCGACGACCAGCGCTAGGAAAGTAAGGCTAGGCCCTCAGCTAGGCCAAGCCTAGCTTGGCTAAGCTTAGCTAGACGCTCCAAGATAGGACATTCCTAGCTAAAACACTGAGTGCTAGGAAAGCCAGGTGCAGACAGGCAAGGCTAAGATAGGCAAATCTTGTCTCAGCCTCTCGCTGCTTATCGCCGCCTACATCTCTCTATCAACCTTACTGCGCGGTGCTCTGTCCGCGCCATCTTGCTACTATCTCGTTACCATCTTGCAGCCATCCTGCTACCATCTTGCAGCCATCCTGCTACCATCTTGTAGCTATCTTGCTACTATCTTGCGGTCATCTCGTTTCTTGGGTTCCTTACTCTTATTCCTTACTATTGTTCCGCACTAACTATTGGGGCTTATCTGTTCCTTTGGTTCATGCTGCTATTACTTTTGCTTTAGTAATGACAAATACGGCCTTTATCTTTTTGTTGTGGCCATGACCTCCAATGCCTTTACCTTCCAGCGCTATAAGCCTTTGTCAGCAACCCGATCTTACTTACTAAAGTAAATTTACGATGCTGTGGTAAAGCAATGATTACGGCTTGTCTATAGGAAAAATTGATGGGTATGCTATCCGAGATTAAATGTTGCCAATCTACTTGCCAAAGTAAGAACCTAAGATTAAATGATGCTAAACAAATATCTTCCTAACACCCACATTGGCACGAGTTTTTGGAGATTGCATTATCCAACCATTAAGCATGCTCAGTGGTGGCCGGAGATACCTTTACATCTTTAAAAGTGAACTCAATCCTTACGCAATAATAGCTAAGCGTTGCGTAGTAGGCTTAGCTTCTTAAGACCTTACTAAGCTATTTCTCTAGGTCTAGCTCAGGAATTAGCAAAACCTTAGATAAGTCGTGCCAATGTGGGTAACAAATATCTCCCCAACAAATATTTCCCTAACAAAGAGCGAGCTCACAAATGACTAACCAATCCCATGGCTAAAGTGAGGGCTATTATTCGTTACGTGATATGCCTGGCTCTATGGGAACAATCAACGGGGAGCTGCTGTCATTAAGTGACCTTATCTAGTTATGCTTATCATCATAGTAGGGAGAAGAGCGGTGCTTTAGTGCAGGCTAATGCTATGATGGGGGTAATCTAAGCTAGTTAGACTTGTTTTGAGGTGTGACGCTTGGTTACGCTTGGTTTAGATTGGCTTAGACATGTTCATTAGTCAGCAGACTTGCAGAGATTTGTAAATTATCTAGCTTAGTTTTGATAGGTGGTGAGCCTGATTAGGTTCTCGTAAGCTTGGTTTTTCTGGCTTAGCTGGTGGCACTTTGTGAGCCTGGCTAAGTTCTTAAGGTTCTGGTTATCTGGCTCAGCTTGTGGAGTGTTGTGAACCTGGCTAAAATCTTGGCGCATCGTTAGCCTTGTTTAGTTCTTGGTGGCTTAGTTAGCCTGGCTAAGCTGGTGCGGCTTGGTTAGTCTTGCTCAGGTTTTGTGGGCCGGGTTAGCTTGCTTCAGAGCGAGGTTACTCTGGTTTAGCTTCTTACTAGGCCAGAGGAAATAGGGGCAGTAGTTAAGGGTGGAATACCATCCTAGCAGTTAAAGATAGAGGATCGTGATGTCACATAGTAGTGGAAACGATAATCGTGGTTTAGTGCTGGAGATGGAAGACCTAGAGCTACAGGAGAGCAAGCAAGCCTATCGCAGCGCTAAATCAAGCAATAGTTCTGCTAGGCGGGCTCAGTCTAGTGGAACTGATTCTGGATCTGCCGCATCTACGGCATCTGTTGCATCTACAGCATCTGCCGCTGGGGGAGCAACGGTAGACCAGGCAGATGTTAGCGAGGCGGTGGAAGCGGCTAATAATGGTGATGCTGCTAGTGCCGATGCAGTAGCCGGCTCTAGCTCGGCGACAAGCTCTAGCTCTGTAGGCAGCGCTAGCACTGCTGCTGGTGCAGCCGGGACGGCCGAGACGGAGATTGATGAGTTTGCGCCTTTAGCCGCGCGTTTGCGGCCGCGTACTTTAGAGGAGTATATAGGGCAGAGCCATTTACTTGGTTATGGTAAGCCTTTACGCCAAGCTCTCAGCAATCATCGCTGTTATTCCATGATCTTATGGGGACCACCGGGAGTAGGTAAAACTACCTTAGCTTACATCATTGCCTCGAGTGCTGATGCTATCTTAGAACAAATTTCGGCGGTCGAAAGTGGAGCAGCTGAGATTAAGCGGGTGATGGAGCGGGCCCGCTATCGCCGGCGCCAGGGCCGGCGCACGATCTTATTTGTCGATGAAATTCATCGCTTTAATAAAGCCCAGCAAGACCTGTTTTTACCCTATGTTGAAGATGGTACCGTCATCTTTATTGGCGCGACTACGGAAAATCCCTCTTTTCAGGTTAACTCAGCCTTACTCTCCCGCGCGCGTGTCTATGTCCTCAAGAAGCTTACGCCAGAGGAATTAGATAAGCTCATTAACTTTGCCTTAAGCTCTCCTCGCGGCTTAGGAGCGCGTAATCTCGTCTTAGGAGATAAGGTAAGACAGGGGCTCATTGACCTTAGTGATGGTGATGCTCGTCATTTGCTCACTACTTTAGAGATGCTGGCCGATGATGCAGCACCCCTAAAAGATGGTACCTCGATTATTACTTATGCCATGTTAGGAGCGGTAGCGGGACGCCGTCTCATTAGCTATGACAAAAATGGGGATGCCTATTACGATTTAATCTCTGCTTTTCATAAATCAGTGCGGGGCTCGGCTCCTGATGCGGCTTTATATTGGTATGCCCGTATCTTAGAAGCGGGAGGAGATCCTCTCTATGTTGCTAGGCGCTTACTGGCTATTGCTACCGAAGATATTGGCTTAGCCGATCCTCAAGCGATGCAAGTGGGGCTTAATGCCTGGGATATCTTTCAGCGCGTGGGCGCTACTGAGGGAGAGCGGGCGATTGCTGAGGCGGCGGTCTATATGGCTTTAGCGCCTAAGAGTAATCATCTTTATAACGCTTTTCATAAGGCCCGGGCCGACGCTAGCCAATTACCCTCTTTTGCCGTCCCATTGTACTTACGTAATGCGCCTACTAAGTTAATGGCTGAGCTTGGTTATAACTTAGGCTATCGCTATGCCCATGATTATCCCCATGCTTATGCCGCCGCGGAGTGCTTTATGCCGGAGGAGCTAGATGGTCGTACTTATTACGAACCAAGTGAGCGCGGTTATGAGCATTACTTAGGAGAAAGGCAGCATTACTTACAGCAGTTAGATGCTTTAGCTCCCGCTAAAGAGCGGCGCTATCCTCTAAGCCATCAGGAAACAATGCATAAACAGATGGCGCGCTATCATCCTGATCTTTTTGCCGCAGCAGAAGAGCCAAGCTTTGCTTCGTCACATCATGTCGCGGGCTATCAGCAGGCGGCAAGTTCGTCGCCGCGCACCAGCTCCGCTTTGTCGCAGGATAAAGCTGCACCAGCTGGTTCAGCTATGGCCGCACCTGTAAGTGCAGCTCATGTAAGTACAGCACCATCCGGAGCAATGTTAGAGGCGGTAACGCTAGGGAATAGAGCCACGCCTGTAGTCTCTGCTAGCTATGCCCATGGGCCAATAGCGCAGACCTCTGCTTATCCTACTAGCGAGGGGCAATCATATCCCGGCAAGCGGCAGTCAGGATATAGCCATATGGGACAGCAGCTTTTGGTATCACCGTTACCACAGACAGTAGCGCCCCAGAACCTGGTAGCGCTTCAGACTATGGCACCACCACCAAGCATGAGACCCCAGCCAACCATGGCAGCTGCGCCCCAGACTATGGCACCACCACCAAGCATGAGACCCCAGCCAACCATGGCAGCTGCGCCCCAGACTATGGCACCACCACCAAGCATGGGACACCAGCCAACCATGGCAGCTGCGCCCCAGACTATGGTGCCATCGCCGACTATGGTACCATCGCGCATGTCATCACCAATGATGTCAGCGCCAATTATGTCTCCACAGATAATGTCGCATCCTCGTCTCGAGCTGGGAATTGCTCCTCATGGCCCTGCTCGTGATGCTCCGGCACCAGGCAGTTATGCGCCAGCTGTACCGGCACCAGGTACTATGCCCGATTACGGTCAGATGGGAATGCCTAGTCAGGGCATGCCTAGTCAGGGTGTATTAGCGCAAGGAGTACCTAATCAGGGCGGGCCTAAGACCAATGGTAATGGTGCTTTATCACCGAGGCAGGACTATGGCGTAAGTCAGAGTGGCTATGAGGGAAGTCAGAGTGGCTATGAGGGAAGTCAGAGTAGCTATGAGAGTAGACAACAGCGCTATGAAAGCCATCAAGCTGGCTATGACGCCTCCTTAGTACCGCAATTTCCAGTGCAGGAACAGCCGCCCTTAGCGCAAGCTAAAGTACAGGGGCAGCCGCCCTTAGCGCAAGCTAAAGTACAGGGACAGCCGCCCTTAGCGCAAGCTCAGGAGACGCAGCCATTTTCCCCATCCCAGGGGATGCCGCCATTACCACAGTCTCAGGGAGCACAATTGTTACCATCAGAGCAGCACTCGAGACAGGACGGCTCGCTATTAGGGACACAAACAGGGACACAGGCAGGAACACCAGTTCCTTATCCGGAGGGAGCGCCTTATCTTCCGCCGGAACCAGGCTCCTCCTCGTCATCTTAGTTAGTAGGGATAAGCAGCTAGTACGGGTAAGCAGTTAATAGGGATAAGCAGTTTATAGGGATATGCCGTGCGCTCCGGCTTGCTTGTAGCAGTAGTAGGCAGAGAGCAACAACTATCGCACTACCTTAACGGCTAGGCGGAGCTTTAACTGCGATGCTGCTATTTAACTGCTTTGCTGCGCTTTAACTGCTTTGCTGCGCGCCTGTTGGGCTGAGAAGATATAAGCTTACGCTGCTAGCACTTTAATGCTCGGGAGGCTGGAGCGTCCTGCTTTTCTTATTTGATAGCTCTCTGCCACGTAAGTATAGTTAGAGAGGTGGGGGCGGGCGCTGCCGTCTTAACTCGAGCAAGCAGGGCCTAAAAGAGATTTTGCTAGTCTTGCTAGAATGGTGGTGGCGCTGGCTAGGGCGATAGTTCTAGTGATGGCTATTACCATGTCTAGGTTTGTGGCAATGGCGGTGGCAATGGCGGTGGCAATGGCGGTGGCAATGGCTATGGTGATAACTGTAGCAACGGCTATGGTGCTAGCTGTAGCGATAGCGGGGCGGATAGTTTGATTGCGGTTATAAGAGCGCGCTCTGGCAGTGTTTTGGGGAAGAGCTTTGGGGAGACTAGCTTAGTCTTATCTCTTTTTCATGGGTTGGCTCTAATAAAACATGTTAAAATTTTGTATTTGTTAGTGCCAGAGAGCAAGAAGCAAAAGCATCCCCTCTGCGGACAGTAGTAGCCTAGAGCACGAGTGTGCTATAGCGCTGCCAGCCAAGATAAGCCACGTGCGTGGGCTAAGCTGACGCTGCCGCTGAGGCTAAGGGCGTGAGCTTAGTGAGGGCTACGTAAGTAGGCGTAGGCTTTGTGAAGTCTACGTAAGTAGGCGTAGGCTTTGT
>Cebus_capucinus_imitator_PRJNA485217_SSR093__coassemble_292_pt1 | contig 26923 bp, 22 predicted proteins | sample Cebus_capucinus_imitator_PRJNA485217_SSR093__metabat2_low_PE_002 | metagenome-assembled genome bin Cebus_capucinus_imitator_PRJNA485217_SSR093 | reverse complement strand
TAATGCTGGCTGCTAGCTAATGCTGGCTGCTAGCTAATGCTGGCTGCTAGCTAATGCTGGCTGCTAGCTAATACTGGCTGCTAGCAAATGCTGGCTAGTAGCGAATGCTGGCTATTAGCAAGCGCAGATACGAGAAGCAGCGCAGATAGCGTAAGCAACGAGCACCAACAGACATGTGGTACAACCTTTTTAAGGCAATCAAAATGGATTACACAACAGACTGTCTCATCATTGGCAGTGGTGCCGCTGGCCTCACTTTGGCCTTAGGCTTAGCTAAAACTGCCAAAGTAATAGTGCTCTCCAAAGCTGACGTTAGTGCTGGTTCCACTAACTATGCCCAGGGCGGTATTGCAGGCGTCTACAATATTAAAGATGATCAAGACTCCATCGATGCCCATGTCAAAGACACTTGCATTGCCGGTTCTTTTATCTGCGATGAAAAGGTAGTACGTGATGTCGCCGAAAGAGCTCACAACTCTATTCAATGGCTCATTGATATCGGTGTGCCTTTTGATCAAAAGGAAGAGCCAAGCCAAGCCGAGCAGTCGCCTTACCATCTGCACCGCGAGGGCGGTCACTCCCATCGCCGTATTTTCCACGCCGAAGATCACACCGGTCGCTCCATTCAAGAAACCTTAGTTGAGCGCGCCCAGGAAAATCCTAACATCACTATCCTGGAAGATCGCTATGCAATCGACCTAATCACTACCACTAAGTTAGGCTTACCAGGTAATCGTATCTTAGGTGCTTATGTCCTCAACGAGAAAAGCGACCATGTCGAAACCATCAAGGCCCGCTTTGTCGCCTTATGTTCTGGTGGTGCTTCCAAGGTGTATCAGTACACCTGTAACCCTGAAGTAAGCTCAGGTGATGGTATTGCTATGGCCTGGCGTGCCGGCTGCCGTGTCGCTAATATGGAATTTAACCAATTCCACCCTACTACCTTATATAGCGCTGCTGACCGGAACTTCCTCTTAACCGAAGCTTTACGCGGTGAGGGGGCAACCTTAGAGCGTAAAGATGGCTCCCGCTTTATGCCAGATTATGATGAGCGGGGGGAATTAGCGCCTCGTGACATTGTGGCCCGAGCAATAGACCATGAGATGAAGAAGACCGGTGCTGACTGTATGTACCTCAACATCAGTCATAAGCCAGCCGACTTCGTGAAAAAACACTTCCCTACTATCTATGAGCGCTGCCTTAAGGTAGGCATTGATATCACTAAGCAACCTATTCCTATCGTCCCAGCCGCCCACTTTACCTGCGGTGGTGTCATGGTCGATAACAAGGCTCGTACCGATATCCAAGGCCTCTATGCTATTGGCGAAGTAGCTTACACAGGCTTACATGGCGCCAATCGTCTCGCCTCTAACTCCTTACTGGAGTGCATCGTGTATGGCCACGCTGCCGCCCAAAACATCATCAAACACTTTGATGATGATCGCGATGACCTTAATAATATCGAGATTCCAGCTTGGGATGAGAGCCGCGTTACTGACTCGGATGAGGAAGTGGTCATTACCCATAATTGGCATGAGCTCCGCCTCATGATGTGGGATTATGTCGGTATTGTCCGCACCAACAAGCGCTTAGAGCGTGCTTTACACCGTATTGACCTCCTTAAGCAAGAAGTCATGGAGTATTACTCTAACTTCAAGGTGAGTAAGAACTTACTAGAGCTGCGTAACCTCTTACAGGTTGCCGAAATTATCGTAAAATCGGCACAAGCGCGCCATGAATCGCGTGGTCTCCATTACTCGCTTGATTACCCATTCACACTGGAGCATAGCAAGCCAACCATCTTGTCTCGCGACACGATTAACAAAGAACACGAGCTTGCCCCATCTCTCCCTCTCTCTAAATAAGTCCCTGCTCCTTAGCACCTATAACATCAGCTAGCTTGCTTTTCTTACCAAGCTAGCTAAATCTTTAGCAAGCAAATTTGGCTTTACTAAGCTGGCTGTTACCACCAGCCAGCTTGGCTAAATCCCGCCATATTCGTTAAACCACGCCCGCTTATCTCAACAAATCCACTATATTTAAGATTATTAGCTTTAGCCCTATAATTAAGGTGAGAAGCTTTAACTTGCTTTAACTTGCTTTAACTTAGAGCAAAGCAGCATCGCTGCTATCAGGGACATCTCACAATGGGATTTCTCGCAAAGAGACAGCGCCCACTGGGACTTCTCCCCATTGGATGTATTCCAATGAGGTTAATGCCCATAGGAGCCATATCTCAATTGGATGTATTACAATGGGTTAATGCCCATAGGAGCCATATCCTAATTGGATATATGCCAATGGGGTAATTCCCTTGGGAGCTATCCCACTAGCCAAGATAACCGTTACCTTAGACATAGGGAGATTATCTGATGAAAGGCATATTACTCGCCGGAGGCCGGGGCTCTCGCCTCTATCCTATGACCAGTAGCACCTCCAAACAGCTCTTGCCAGTGTACGACAAGCCCATGATCTACTATCCCTTGTCTACCTTGATGCAATTTGGGCTCACAGATATCCTCATTATCTCCACTCCTCGTGATACCCCCATGATTCAGGAGCTCTTAGGTGATGGCTCTTTATGGGGCCTTAAGCTATCTTATGCGGTACAACCCCAACCTCTAGGTATTGCTGAAGCTTTTCTAATTGGCGCCGATTTTATTCAAGATAGCGCAGTAGCTCTAATCTTAGGTGATAACATCTTTTATCTAGGGGACGAGCTCCAAGATTTCCGTAAGCAAGTACATCAGTACCAGCAAGAACAAGCCACTATCTTTGCTTATACTGTCTCAAATCCTGAGCGCTTTGGTGTCATTGAGTTTAATCAGCAGAACCAAGTGCTCTCGATTGAGGAAAAGCCTGCTCACCCTAAATCTAATATGGTCTCAGTAGGTCTTTACTTCTATCCTCCTGATGTAGTCACTAAAGCTAAGCAACTTACTCTCTCAGCACGAGGAGAGTATGAGATTACTGACCTCAATAATCTCTACCTCCAAGAACACAGGCTCACCGTTGTCCCCATGCATCGCGGTAATGCCTGGCTTGATGCCGGTACCCCGGATAGCCTGATGGAATCAAGCATGTTTGTGCAAATCATGGAAAAACGTCAGGGCCTCAAGATTGCCTGCTTAGAGGAAATAGCTTATACCCAGGGCTTTATCTCACAAGCAGAATTGCAGCAGCGCATTAGTTCCTTACCTCTTAGCACCTATCGAGATTACCTCGAGAAGCTCTATCCCTAATAGGGAAAGGCTATCTTACCTCTAAGGCTAAACTGATAGAATCGCAAAGCTTTGCAGCTGAGGCAAATCCTAGGGCCTTGCATTTGCGATGCATTCCAGGACTTTGCAGCTGAAGCAAATCCTAGGGCTTTGTAGCTACGCTACATCCCAGGGCTTGGCTGCTATGAAAAGCCCGCGGCTTTACTTACTTTGAGGCTGCAAACATTTAGAGTATTGCTCTCTTCACCTTACTCACCACCAGGACATCATGGCATAAATGAGGATTTCTGCTACCGCTTTACCAGGAGTAATGCTGCTTGAAGCTGATGTTTTTCAAGATGAGCGTGGTTACTTCTGTGAAAGCTATAATCAAGCTAAGCTTGCTAACTTAGGTATCTCCAATACCTTTGTCCAAGATAATCAATCTAAGTCCTGTTACGGGGTAGTCAGAGGCTTACATGCCCAATTAGGAAAGCATGCCCAGGCCAAGCTAATCCGCGTTCTCTCGGGCTCCATCTTAGATGTAGCAGTAGATATCCGCTTAGACTCTCCTACTTTTGGTCAACATATCCAGGTTGAGCTATCCGAAGATAACCACCACCAGCTCTTTATTCCCCAGGGCTTTTTACATGGTTTTGCGGTACTAAGCCAAGAAGCGACAGTGCTATATAAGTGTGATAGTTTTTGGTGTAAGAAAGCGGAGATTACCGTCAGGTATGATGACCCAACTATAGGAATAGACTGGGGTATTCCCCAAGCCAGCATTATTACTTCAGACAAAGACCAGCAAGGCTGCTCTTTAAACGAGCTTAAGTATCGGTTGCAGCAACAACCATAGCAACAGCAGCAACCACAGCAAGATAGGCAGCAACAGCCATAAACTACGGCGCAGTCATAGACAGCGGCAATAGCCTACGATGCTGCCATAGACAGCGGTGCTGCCATAGCCTGCGGCAACGGCTGCGGCAATAGACTGCGGTAGCGGCAGCAGTAGCGGCAACAGCTATAGACTGCTCAGCGGCAGCAGTCATAGAATGAGCAACCGCATAAATAGCACAGGATAAAAGTTAGGCTGAGCAAAGGATTGATATGGACGAAGAGAGCAAGCTAGAGCTTCAGCGCTTAAGTGAAGCGGGGAGGTCAGAAGTAAATGCGCCTGGATATCATAAGTCTAAGTGGACTAAGCGCATCTTAGTCACAGGTGGGGCTGGCTTTATTGGCGCAAACTTTGTGCCTTATTTTATGAAGCGCTATCCCGACTATTTGGTGGTGGTCTTAGACAAACTTACCTATGCTGGTAAACGCGAGTATCTTAGTGAATGTGAACACCAGACTAACTTTGTCTTTATTACAGGCGATATCTGTGACCAAGAGCTAGTTACGCGACTCTTTAAGCAGTATGACCTTACAGGCGTCATTCATTTTGCTGCCGAAAGCCATGTTGATAACTCAATTAAAGGCCCTGAAGCTTTTATGCAGACTAATATCATGGGCACCTTTAATCTCTTACAAGAAGCTTATAAGCATTGGATGTCCTCTCCTGGTCGAGTAAAGTCAGGCTATGAGGCAGCACGCTTCCATCATATCTCGACTGATGAGGTCTACGGTTCGCTTAACTTAGGGGAAGATACCTTCTTTAGCGAAAACACCCCCTATGCACCTAACTCTCCTTATTCTGCCAGTAAAGCTAGCTCTGACTTCTTAGTCCGGGCCTATCACCATACTTATGGGCTTAATGTCACTACCTCCAATTGCTCTAATAACTATGGCCCCAAACAGCACCCTGAAAAGCTTATTCCTTTGGTTATTAGCTGCTGCCTTAAAGAAGAACCTATTCCTATTTACGGGACGGGGAGCAATGTTCGAGACTGGCTTTATGTCCTAGACCACTGCCGAGCCATTGACCTTATCTACCATCAAGGACAAACAGGAGAGACCTACAATATTGGTTCTAACAATGAGCACTCTAATTTAGAGCTAGTTAAAGCTCTCTGTGCTGAGCTTGACCAAATGCTACCCCGCGCTCTCAGTAGCGCTAGTAGCGCTACTAGCGTTACTAGCGTTACTAGCGTTACTAAAGATTCTTCCGCTAAGAGTGCCAGCTATACTGCACTTATCACCTTTGTCCAAGATCGGGCCGGACATGACCAACGTTATGCCATTGATGCCAGCAAAATTAAGAAAGAGCTAGGCTGGCAACCTGAAGTAGACTTTAGTACTGGGCTAAAAGCCACCATTGCCTGGTATCTCCAGCAAAAAAAGCATCAGTCCTAGCGTCAATCTTAAACTAATCTTGGCTCTAACCTAGACACCATCTGAGCAAATTTCGCTATATTCACGATAATAAGTCTGCCTTAACAAAATCTGCTTGTGGAGACCACCTTATCCTTATGAACGATTACCACCTGCTGCTTGTCACTGACAAACACTTCCTGCCCTATACCTTTGTGGCATGCCAATCAGTAATTGACAGCATTGGCATTAACAAGCCTGCTCCTTTGCTCGTCCATAATGAGATAAGCAACCAACCTACCACTCCAACTGATAGCAGCTGTTTAACCAAGCTAGATAGTGGGATAGCACCTGCTATAAATAATGGCGTTGAGCCAAGCATAACCCCCAAAAACCTCGGTTACGATAATGATCGCTTGATCTTCCATATCATGGTAGATCATAGTGTTGATTGTACGCAGTTAGCTGAAAAAGCCAAAGTTTTCTCAGAGCGTAATGCCTCTGCTATTCCTCATGAAATGATTATTCACCAAGTCGAGGAAAAGCTATTTAAAAAATGCAAGCCTTGGGGTAAGCAGAAGTCTTATGGTATTTACTATCGCTTATTAATTGACCAAATCCTTGATCAGAGCATCTCTACTGTCCTTTATCTTGATGTAGATATACTGGTTCGTGCCGATATCCGTCAATTATTCCATCGATATAGTCTGGATAATCAAGTCCTTGGTGCATGTTTAGATATGATAGCCCAACAACCAGGAACAAGTGATGGACAGACTTTTAATACCAAACCATCTCTCTTTCAAGGCTTGCTTAACAATTACTTCAACTCAGGCATTCTCTTAATCAATTTACAGGAATGGCGCCGCCTTAATATTGGTAAACAGTGTATTGACATATTACAAAGGCATGATTTTGAGCATCCAGATCAAGATGCGCTCAACTATGTTGTAGAAAAACCTGTTCTCCTAGAGCAGACTTGGAATTGCCAAATTATTTTCTTCTACCACCAACTACTGCAAATAATTCCTCAGGATAAGCTGCAAAAATTACCTCAGTATAGCCTGCTCCAGAGCTACACGACTGGCAGTAATCGCGACTATTCCGCATTTATAACAGCAGCATGCCCAAATGGTGGTATAGATCTTACCCAGCCTATTGTCTTTGCCCCTGCTATAGTCCATTTCATTATGGGCTCGAGCAAACCTTGGCACATAAATTATCTCAACTTCTATGGTGAGGCTATATACCCTCATCCTCAGGCTCTAGTACTTGCTTTAAATGAATGGTATACCACCGCCGCACGAGTAAGCGAGTTTCCTGAACTACAACGCTTCACTCCTATCTCTTATAATGACTCTATGGATCTTTATGTCGTTGAAACCAGGAAAAGTATTACTGCATTTGAAAAAAGGATTACCCAAAAACGACGCAGAGAACGCAAATACTTCCTTGCTGCTCTAGCTATACTCTTCATCATCCAAATCATGATGCTTATCTTTAGATAAACAACTCAGGGCTAATCAGAAAGATTGTTAAACTAGGCACGGATTCAAGTGCAAGTATTAGGTAAACAATCTTAAGCATAATGGTGCATCTTGAGAAAGGATGCACAGTAAGCTGCCCACCTCATAGCCAAAGAAATAGCTTAGCCCCAGGAGCAAGCATCTCCTCAAACTACCTCTATCTTAGGATAATCTTGCTCTAACACTTTGCTCAAACTAGTTGCAACCAGCTCTTGCACGTTAGAGCAAGGAACAATATGTTAAGTGGTGGCGCACTCGAGCGTGCCTCTGTACTTGCATTGGGCATCATGCCTTAATCGAGCTTTTATCCCTAACTCCTTACTTTTGTTGATGACCAGAATCAGCTCCTCTTAAGACAAACTAGCAAAACGGAGAGGAGCCTCAACTTACTTCTTAGCCATCGCTAATAAAGCCATATCATTAACCAAGTAAAGACCTGCATTAATAACAGAACAGCCATTCCTACCCCCAAAGCACGATAGGCTCTACGTCGTTTCCGCCTATTCTTATCATTTTCTTGATCTAGCATAGCCAATTTATAAGCTACTAGAGAGTGATAGCGATAGAGCATTAGCTCTGCTGTAATAGGAGGTATTTGCTGGAGCTCTGGATATTCATTTACTTGCTGCGCTGTTTTTTGCCATTCCTGAAGAGCAGCAAGTAAGGCTGGAGGGCAAGGCATGATAAAGCGATCGTGAAACTTAGGCAGTTTGAGATGCCATGGTTTAGTGAAGATAAAATGCACTATAGCTGGGGCAAATACTGGCTCAGGCCCCCAAGATACTATAGGTTTATCCTTACTTGCTGCGCTCGTCCTGGCGCTATCATACTGACTTACAGTATTAAAACTATCACTTTGACTGCTATTACTAAAACTATCAGTTTGGCTGCTATTACAAAAGAGATCAGGCGCTAGCCTCTCTTGCTCTTGCTGATAATAAGCCGAAGTATCGTTATGCTTACCTCTAACCGCCTGATAAAAAGGATTATCACAAGCTATCTTAAGCCAAGCTTCTTGAGGCAGTTCCTTCACGTAATTAGCAAAGAGTAAAGGAACTTGGAAATTCCAAGTATCTGCTAACAATAGCGGTTGCTCAATAGCAATATTCAAAGCGTCTTGATCAGGAGAGATCACCTTGTAGTTTTTGATGAGCTCAATGCAGCGCTCGGCTATGTGTTGCTGGCGCCATTCCTTTAAATTAATCAGCAACATCCCTGAATTAAAATAGTGCTCTAAGTTAAGATGCACAGATGATGGAGCTGTTTGGGCTGAATTTGCTTCTAGCACCAGATTACCTGATTGATGATTGGGCGAGACAAAGACATCTAAGACTGCTGCTGCAATATGCCCTTCCAGCGGAGACAAAGAAAACAGCTTGCGGATGTCCTGACGTACGAGAACATCAGCATCCAAGTACAACACAGTATCGATATCTTCAGCAATCACCTTATCTAAGAGCAGTCGATAGTAGATTCCATATGAGCGTTGCTCGCCTCTTGGTTTACAGTTGGCAAAGATACCCTTATCTATCTCATGGACAATGATTTCATTAGCAATAACAGCTGCATTACGCTCACTAAAATGCCTTGCCTTACTCTTTAGAGTAGCCGCATAAACACTGTTATCTACCAGTAAATGAAAGACTAGTTTATCTCCAGAGGTAGTGACACTATCAGCATTAGCTAGACTCGTAGCATTAGCAAAACTCTCAGTATTAGCTAAAGTCGTAGCATTAGTGACAAGACTTGCGTTGACTTGATTATTAAAGCTAGCAGGGGAAGCGGAAGGAGTATACGAGGATAATTCTGATAAAACAGAACAGCTTTCTAAAGACTCCTTACCAGCTGCCATATAGTTGCTATATTGCCCTAAATTAGGGTAATACTCAGGTAATAAGGGAATCTGGTGGGAGTGGCCTATGCTATTAATAATTGATTGGCAGGCCACAAAAGTATATGGCAAATAATTCTGATCAGTAACAAAGACTAGGTGATAGTTACTCATAATTTCTACCGCAAAACAAGTGCTACTAACTAAAGCAAGCTATACGCAGTCCTTTTATTGATGCAATCCTAGGACTGGTTTGCAATCCAATTGCCCATATATCATATGAGTAATCGCCCCTATAGCATCAGGAACTCCAAGCGGTAAGCTTAACCAGCTTTGTTCCTTATACCAATATTATCAGTTAAATTTAAGCAACACCGAGAAAAATTGCGGCAATAAATTGCTTTAAAAGGTCACAAGCTCGGTAAAGAATTGAGCCTTGCCACGATTGCATCTAGCAACACTAAGCTGACAACATATGCCTTGACCTGCTCATAGGCCTTGGCCTGCTCATAGGCCTTGACCTGCTCATAGGCCTTGACCTGCTCATAGGCTTTATATGGCAAAAAAAACACGGTAGGGGGCAACCTCACCGTGTTTTTCTTTCCTAGGGAGAGCTCTCTCCCCTTGCGCTTTGCGCTATGTTTATCTTGCTTAAAGCAAGAGTAAGCACTTGCCTTATGAGCTATGAGCTAAGGCATTACCTGCCTTATGAGCTTACTAGCTCAGGCATCACTTACCTTACAGGGAATTAGCCCTGGCGTTGCTTGTGCTTTGGATTGTCGCAGATAATGCGCACGACGCCGTGACGACGTACGACCTTGCAGTTGCGGCAGATCTTCTTAACGGAAGCACCTACTTTCATGATCTTACTCCATAATGATAGAGGATAAGGCTTACGTCTCTCCCCTATCCATTAACGTCTAACGTCCGTAATTCCTGAGATTCGACTTGCGCATGATATCACTGTATTGCTGGCTCATGCGGTGGCTTTGTAACTGAGCTACAAAGTCCATAATCACTACCACGATAATCAGTAATGAGGTACCACCGAAGTAGAATTGGACGTTAAACCAATTCATCAGCAATTGTGGAATCAAGCACACCAGCACCATATAAATGGAGCCCGAGAGCGTTAAGCGAGTCATGACGCGGTCAATAAAGCGCGCTGTCTGCTCACCAGGACGGATACCTGGAATAAACGCTCCACTCTTCTTTAAGTTCTCTGATACCTCACGTGGGCTAAAGACCATGGCAGTATAGAAGAAAGTAAAGAAGACGATAGCAGCAGCATAAAGGAGCTCATAGAGAGGCTGACCTGGCTGCAAGAAGAGCGAAATCTCTTGCAGAACATTAGCGACAGCATTTTCTCCTTGACCAAACCAAGAGACTACAGTGCCTGGGAATAATATGATCGAGGAAGCGAAAATCGCTGGGATCACACCAGACATATTAATCTTTAATGGTAAGGTGCTGCGTGGCTGGGAATAGATTCTATTGCCCATTTGCCGCTTGGCATAGTCAATTGGAATACGACGTTGACCACGCTCAACGAAGACAACGAAGAACGTAACGAGAACAACTACTACACCAATAATCAATAACGCAATGGTGGAGAGATCACCTTGACGAGCTTGCTCAAAAGTTTTCACCAGAGCAGCAGGCAAGCCTGCGACAATACCAGCAAAGATAATTAAGGAAATACCATTACCGATACCGCGTTCAGTGATTTGCTCACCTAACCACATCAGGAACATAGTACCCGTGACCAGGGATACAGTGGTCACAAAGTAGAAACCAAAGCCTGGGTTATCCACTAGTCCTGGCATCATATTCGGGATACCGGTAGCAATACCGGCAGCCTGCAATGCGGCCAAAAACAGCGTTGACACACGGGTATACTGAGTGATCTTGCGCCGACCTGACTCACCATCCTTACGGAGCTCAGCCAGAGTCGGATTAATTACGGCTAATAATTGAATGATAATCGACGCAGAGATATAAGGCATGATGCCCAACGCAAGTACAGAGGCACGCTCGAGTGCGCCACCACTGAACATATTGAACATGCCGATGATGGTTCCGCTCTGATCATCAAATAGCCGCTGTAACACTTCGGCGTTTACGCCAGGAACAGGAATGTAGGAACCAAGTCTAAACATGATAAGACCGATTACTACAAAGAGGAGGCGAGAGCGCAGCTCTGGATTACCGCCCTTGGCCTGGGCCTGAACCTCGCGCCCCTTTTCTAGGAGCGATTTTCTAGCCATGTACATCTCCAAAAAGCGCACCGCTGTGCGCCTCGTGATTACTTCTTAGCGTTCTTGGCAGCTTTCTCAGCCTTGTCTTTCTTAGCTGGCTTGACAATACCGGTAGCGGCTAACTTGTCTTGTAAAGCCTTTTGCTTAGCAGCAGAGCGCTTTAAGGAAACAGCGCGACGATCAGCAGCAGCAGTGATGTACTTAGCCACCTCAACCGAACCACCAGCGGCCTCAATGGCAGCCTTAGCGCCGCGGGTCACACCTAAGCCCTTAACCTCAACCTTACGGGTGAAATTAGGAACCTTGGAGAGCACGATCTTGACGTACTTGACCTTTTTGGAGATCAAACGAGCCTTTAAGAGGCTAGCCATATCGACAACTTCACCTTCGATACGATTTAAATCGTTCAGGAGCACCTCAGCGGTGAGATCCTTTTTCGCAGAGTAGAAGCCGAACTTTGGCAGACGGATCTTTAAAGGCATCTGACCGCCTTCAAAGCCTGGGCGCACATTAGGGCTCTTACGAGCACCAGAACCCTTGATACCACGGCCACAGGTCTTGCCTAAGCCCGAGCCGATACCACGACCAACGCGTACATGACGGCGGTGAGAGCCTTCAGCAGGCTTCAGGGTATTAAGACGCATTCGATTACTCCTCCACCTTAATCATGTAGCTAACCTTGTTGATCATGCCACGCACCGATGGAGTATCCTCAAGAACCACAGTGTGACGGATACGGCGTAAGCCTAAGCCACGAATAGTAGCAACATGATCTGGCTTGCGGCCAATGATGCTGCGTACTTGGGTAACTTTGATGGTTTTCTTCTCGCCCATTTCTTACTCCAAGATCTCTTGCACCGAGAGACCACGCTTAGCGGCGATCTGCTCAGGGGTGCGCTGGGAAGCTAAAGCAGCAACAGTAGCACGAACTACGTTGATTGGGTTGGTGGAGCCGTAGGTCTTAGCTAAGACGTTACGCACACCAGCAACTTCTAAGACGGCACGCATAGCACCGCCCGCGATAATACCAGAACCTTCAGAGGCTGGCTGCATATAAACGAGCGAACCCGAGTGCTCACCCTTAACAGCGTGGAACAGGGTACCATCGTTTAAGGTGATGTTCTTGTTAATGTTACGGCGGGCTTGCTCAATAGCCTTTTGAATGGCAGCTGGCACTTCAGAAGCCTTACCATAACCATAACCAACACGACCATTACCGTCGCCTACCACAGTTAAAGCGGTGAACGAGAAAATACGACCACCCTTAACCACCTTAGCGACACGATTGACAGCGACTAACTTCTCTTGAAGCTCGCCAGCTTGAGTCTCTTCCTTGTGTTGCATCTACACTACACTCCTAGAACTTGAGGCCAGCTTCACGAGCAGCATCTGCAAGAGCTGCCACGCGACCATGATACTTGTAACCAGAGCGGTCAAAAGCGACGCTCTCAACTTGCTTAGCTAAAGCACGCTCAGCAACAGCCTTACCAATGACCTTGGCTGCTTCGATGTTGCCAGTGTACTTGAGGTCTTTGACGAGGTCTTTCTCTAAGGTGCTAGCAGTAGCTAAGACATGGCTAGCCTTGTCAATGATCTGGGCGTAGATATGACGAGGAGTACGGGTAACGACGAGGCGTGTGACACCTAACTCGTGCATCTTCGCACGCGACTTAGTCGCACGACGGATGCGTGATTGCTTTTTGTCCAACATGGTAAATACCTCAATCCTTACTTCTTCTTAGCTTCCTTGATACGGACTACCTCATCAGAGTAGCGGATACCCTTGCCTTTGTAAGGCTCTGGAGCGCGGTAAGCGCGGATATCAGCAGCAACCTGACCTAAGAGGGCCTTATCAAAGCCTTTGAGGACGATTTCGGTCTGGCTTGGGGTCTCACAAGTGATACCCTCTGGTAACTCATGCTCGACTGGGTGCGAGAAGCCTAAAGCAAGATTTAACACCTTGCCCTTAGCCTGAGCACGGAAACCCACGCCGACTAAGTTTAACTTCTTCTCGTAGCCCTTATCCAGGCCGACAACCATGTTGTGCAATAAGGCACGGGTGGTACCAGATTGCATGTTGGCCTCTGCATCCTGCTCGTCATACTTGACGTGCAGAGCATTATCAGTGAAGTCCACCTTTACTTTAGGGTGAGCATTTAACTGAAGTTGGCCTTTCTTGGACTTAATGGTGATTAATTGGCCGTCGATGGAGACCTCGACGCCCTGAGGAACGATGATTGGTTCCTTAGCAATACGTGACATGTCCCCTCCTTATGCGACGTAGCAAATGACTTCGCCGCCTAAACCGTCCTTACGGGCGGCACGGTCGGTCATTAGGCCCTTAGAGGTGGAAATCACCGCAATGCCTAAACCATTCATGATGCGTGGGAGATCACGGCACTTCTTGTAAATACGAAGACCAGGACGAGAGACACGTTGAATCATCTCAACGACAGGACGTCCCTCATAGTACTTGAGGCCGATCTCGAGAACCTTTTTGGTGTCGCCAGTCACTTTAACGGAGGCGATATAACCCTCTTTTAACAAAAGGTTGGCAATAGCCAGCTTTTGCTTAGAGGAAGGCATGGACACTGAAACCTTGCCAGAGGCTTGGCCGTTACGGATGCGGGTCAGCAAATCCGCAATTGGATCTTGCATGCTCATGTGTGTCTCTCCTCTTACCAGCTTGCCTTGTGGAGGCCAGGAATTTCACCGCGCATCATGTGCTCACGCAGCTTGATGCGGCATAAGCCGAACTTGCGCAGATAGCCGTGAGGACGGCCGGTCTCGGCGCAACGATTACGCTGACGGCTTGGGCTCGAATCGCGTGGCAGAGCAGCTAAAGCTTGCACAGCGGCGAAACGCTCTTCATCAGAGAGAGAAACATCGGAAATCTTGTGCTTGAGCTCTTGGCGCTTGGCAAAATACTTGTTAGCCAGACGCTCTCTCTTGAGCTCGCGGTTCTTCATGGAAGTCTTAGCCATTTAGGTAGGTCCGTCCTAATTACTTAGCCTGAGAGCGGAATGGGAACTTGAAAGCCTCTAACAGGGCACGTCCCTCTTCATCGGTCTTAGCCGTGGTAGTGATGGTAATGTCAAGGCCACGAATAGTGTCAACCTTGTCATAGTCGATCTCAGGGAAGATGATCTGCTCGCGGACACCCATAGAGTAGTTGCCACGACCATCAAAAGACTTAGAGGATAAACCACGGAAATCGCGGATACGTGGGATAGAGATGACAATCAGACGCTCTAAGAATTCCCACATGCGCTCACCACGGAGAGTTACCTTACAACCAATTGGGTAGCCCTCACGAATGTGGAAGCCCGCTACAGACTTGCGAACCTTGGTGATCAATGGCTTTTGACCAGAGATGGCGGCCATATCGCGTGCAGCGTTCTCAAGAACTTTCTTGTCTGCGACAGCCTCACCAACACCCATATTCAGGGTGATCTTCACAATCCGAGGGACTTGCATGACTGTTTTGTAACCAAACTTCTCAGTGAGAGCTTTGATTACTTCCTGCTTGTACTGATCATGCAGTTTCGCCATCGTTATTACTCCTAAATAAAACTGCTATTAGGCGTTAGGAACAAGTTCTTTGTTCGACTTGAAGAAGCGAACCTTCTTGCCGTCTTCAAAGCGGAAACCAACCTTATCAGCCTTGTGGGTGGTAGGGTTTAAGATAGCCACATTAGAGACGTGAATAGGTGCTTCCTTTTTGGTGATTTCACCAGCAGTGCCCATAGCCTTGTTTGGCTTGACATGCTTAGTGACCATGTTGACGCCTTCGATCACCACTTTGCACTCTTTGGTAAATACAGCGGAGACTTTACCAGTCTGACCCTTGTACTTACCGGCGATAACGATTACTTCATCGTTGCGGCGGATTTTTGCTGCCATGTCAAATTACTCCGTCGATTAAAGGACTTCTGGAGCTAACGACACGATCTTCATGAACTGCTCACCGCGAAGCTCACGGGTAACAGGTCCGAAAATACGGGTGCCGATTGGCTCGTGCTGGCCATTAAGGAGAACAGCAGCGTTGCTATCAAAGCGGATAACGGAACCGTCAGCACGACGCACACCCTTCTTGGTGCGCACGACAACGGCGTCAACCACATCGCCCTTTTTGACCTTGCCGCGTGGGATAGCTTCTTTGACGGACACCTTGATGATGTCGCCAATAGCAGCATAACGGCGATGAGATCCACCAAGGACCTTAATGCACATTACGCTACGAGCACCCGAGTTGTCGGCAACGTCGAGCATCGATTGCATCTGGATCATTTACATGCTCCAAAGGTTAAAAGAAAAAAACTTACCCCCACAATAGTCGGAGGGCGCTGAATTTTACCATGAAAAAGCTAATACTGCAATAAATACGCAGCTTTACTGTGTATTCTTTAATCAGCCATTTAAGTTAGCCTTACCTAATCTCAAAGTTAGCCCATAATAACCAATACCTTATAATTCTTATGCTATAAGCCAAAGACAAAGCAGGAGAACTTACCACCAAGGGGCACAACAGGGCTTTATAGCATCTTTTTAGCAAGCCAAAGTCGCAATTCTTGCGCTAGATAAGCGGCAAGGTTTGCACTAGAAGAGCTGCCATGCTTGCGCTAGATGAGCAGTGCTGACAAACATTAGTTATGGATATATGGCACCAAAAGAGCAGGATACTTGTTTAGTCTGACACTTTTAGCTAAAGCACGGATTGCAACAGCAGCATCGCTATACTAATAGCCAAACTATGAGAGCTCAAGAAGCTCTAAAGGCAATGCCGCTAGCTTTCCCTAATTGCCCCCCTACGCTTAGCACCGGTCCTTTTTAGAAGTAAAAACACTCCCACAATTTATCAGCAGCAGAGAGGGATGCGAACTCTTCTCTACTTAAGCATGTAGTTACTGCGGTTGTGTATCCGCTACTTGGGTATTGTAGGAGGAGGTTTCTGCACTAATCATACTTTACAGGGCTGTCACAAATTAGCAGGTACACCACTGAAATTAGACAGATAGGCGATTTTTCTCTGGCGCTACTTATAAAGTAGTACGCAGGCCGGGTATGAGCGCTGAAGTGACGCTTTGTAGGCAGACCGTCTCAGACGAGCCCTCTTAATTTATGACAGCGCTGTTTAGCTCCGGTTGCGAGCAGCTGCAGAAGCTACTTCGGATGCTTAGCAACAGCTGGAGCCGCTACGGCAGTTGCAGGAGCTGCTGCTGGAGCTGGAGCCACTCCGGTTGCTAGCGGCAGGAGCTACTGCAATAGCTGGGGCTACTTCGGTTGCTAGCGGCAGGAGCTGCTCCGACTGCTTAACAGTTGCTACAATTGCTAGCATCTACAATAATTACTCAAGTTGCTTTGCAGCTGCCACAGTTGCTGCATTTGCAGGAGCTTCTGTATCTTCATTACCTTCCGCGGTAGCACTAGTGCTGGCGCTAGTTTCAGCGTCTTCTTTGGCCTTGAATTGCGATTTGTAGAGAGCCGCATACGCACCATCAAGAGCTAAGAGCTCTTCGTGAGCACCTTGTTCTACAATGTAGCCATCATTGATGACTAAGATGCAGTCGGCATCACGAATCGTCGAGAGACGGTGAGCAATCACAATGGTAGTACGGCCTTTCATGAGCTCATCTAAAGCGTGCTGCACTACCTTTTCTGAGCGATTATCTAAGGCGGAGGTGGCTTCATCTAATACCACTAAAGGGCTATTTCGCAAAATCGCACGTGCAATAGCCAAACGCTGCTTTTGGCCGCCCGATAAGGTCACACCACGCTCACCAATCTCGGTATCTAAACCTTTAGGCAAACTATCGACAAACTCATCAAGATAAGCGCTCTTTAAAGCTACCTGCAATTCCTCAGCAGTCGCATGCTCCTTGCCTAACAGCAAATTCTGTCTCACCGTGCCTTGGAAGAGAAAATTATCTTGGAAGACAAAAGACACCTGGGAGCGTAGCGATTCTAAGGTGTAATCTTTAATATCGACCCCGTCAATCTTGATTGAGCCTGATTTAATCTCATACAAACGTGTAATCAAAGAGCACACCGTGGTCTTACCACCGCCGGAGTTACCGACTAGAGCAACCTTTTCTCCTACTTTGACCTTAAAGGAAACATCTTTGAGGACATCGCGCTCGCCATTGTAGGAAAAAGCCACATGGTCAAACTCAATGCTATCCTTGATAGCACTCAGAACCTTGGTGCCCTCATGTTTGCCATTCTCAAAAGACTCGTAGTTTAAGAGGTCATAAATACGGTCTAAGGCTAATAGTGCCGTCTGTACCTGGATATAGTCATTGCCAATGCTCTTTAATGGGGTATAGAGCATGATTAAGGCCGCTAAGAATGAGATAAACTCACCTGAAGTAATAGTGCCACTTAAGATCATGTCTACGCCGAGATAAAGCACAATAGCCACACCAATGGCACTTACTAAGTGCATCAGCGGCGAGAGCCAATTGGTATTACGCACCATCTTCATACCCATTCTAAAGAGGAAATAGGCTTGCTCATAAAAGCGCTGATACATGTAATCTTTGAGATTAAAGCTCTTAATCACCTTAGAGCCCAAAGTGGTCTCGTTATATAAGGTCAGCATATTCGTAGAAGCCGACACGGTCGTATTGACAATACTCTTAACCTGCTTCCGGACAATACGCATAGGGATAATGAGGAAGCACACCACGCCAATAGCAAAGATAGTGAGCTGCCAGGAGTTATAGAGCAACACACCTACTAAAGAAAGAGAGGAGAATAACTTCGTTAAAAAGAGCTTGATATTCTGAATCAGACCATTAGTTGCAGTGTCCACATCACCTGAGAAGCGCAGCATGACTGAACCCGTGTTGTTGGCATCATAGAAGCTACTATTACAGGAAAGTAATTTCTGATATAACTTCTGGCGCATCAATAGGTTTATGGCACCACCAACATAACTATTAACCAGAGAAGATAAATAGATAAAGATGCCTTGTAAGAGGGTAAAGCCCACCACGACAAAAGATACATAAGCGGCAAAAGAAGCTTCCTGCGCCACCATAACATTATCAGTAAAAGGCTTTAAGAAGAGCGCAACTACTGCATCTAAAGCACCAACCGGAATAGTAAGCAGGATACCGAGCAAAGCCAAGAACCAATAAGGCTTTAAGAAAGGCCAGAAGCGGGCATAACCACGCCAAAAGGAAGTAGAGCTTTGCTGCGATAAATCACTCAAGATGAGAGGATGATATTGCGTGCGTAAGCTCTCTGGGAGCACGGCTTGTGTTTCCGTAGAAGAAGCTTGCGTAGACGCAGTGAACGCTTGCATAGACGCCGTAGCCTCTTGCGTAGACGCAGTAGAATCTTGATTAGACACTGTGGCCTCTTGCGTGAACGCAGTGGCCTCTTTAGTAGACGCCTGAGTACTAGCGTCCCGTGACGCGGCTGTAACTCCGCTCATGGTATCATGTGACACCACGCTAGACGCACTATCAGGTGCCGGTAATGCGTCTTTAGTCTCAATAGTAGCATTCGTCAGCGCAGCGTTAGCACTAACTGTCTTGGCTATCTCAGGCGGAGCATCCTGATATTCTGCGGGATTATTCTTAGCATCGACACTATGACTTGGCTTATTTTCTTCTGTCATGGCGCTAATTTAGCCCTCCTGAGCGTACCAAGATAGCCCCTATCACCACCAAGCTACTATCTTAATGGCAGAGGTAGAGCTATCTCCAAATTCTCAAAATAAAGATGATGCAGTAAAAAGCAGTGTCCTTACTGCTTTAGCGGCTATAACCTCATCCTCTATCGGCATGAGTTCACCACAGCATGAGCCATGCAGCAACATACTCTCGCACAAGCGTAACTAAGCAAGACTGGCGTTTGCGCACAAAGCACTTACTTAGATGTCTGGCACCAGAACTAGGTTGTTACCTTGCTTCCGGCTTTGCCTGCTCCTGACAGCTATGACATGCATACTATTAGTTAGAGCATGCTCATGCCTGCTCATGCTCATGCCTGCTATTAGGTAGAGCAAGCTCATGCCTACTCAAGATGGTGCCAGCGCATGCTGATGCCTGCTCAAGCTGATACCGGCTCTGGATTAGCGTCCTGAAGGATGAGCCATAGCATCATGGATACAGTAAGTAAGGAAGTCCTTCATACTGAGGCCCTGGTGCTCCACTAATTTAGGGAACATGGAAATAGGGGTCATACCAGGGAAAGTATTAATCTCATTAATATAGATCGTGCCATCATTACTTAAGAAGAAATCAATACGAGAGAGATGGCGGAGATTAAGGCCCTTAAAAGCACGCTCAGCCATGTTCTTAATCATGGCTTTTTGTAGCTCCGTAAGTCCCGCTACTTCTAAGGTAGTGGTTGAACCACTAGTCTTACTATACTTCTCGGAGAAATCGTAGAAATGATCCTGAGGAATAATGATTTCACCTGGATTAGTAATATGGAGCTTACCCTCATATTCGTAAGCTGCTACTTCTAACTCGCGGTGGACAATGGTCTTTTCAAGCAGCACGAGATGACTAAAACCTAAAGCCTGGGCAATAGCCTCATCAAGCTCAGACTCTTTTTGCACATGGTAGCAACCAATTGAAGAGCCCTGGTTCGCGGCTTTGACATAGACGTCGCCCCCAAAACGGGCAAAGGCCTCATGGGCTTGTTGTAAGGAAGCACTATCGTTACTAGATAAGAACATCGATGGGGTGTTCTCAATCTTTAAAGCGTCCAGATAGAACTTAGTTGTGACCTTGTTAAAGCAATTGATACTAGCCTCAGCGCCGCAGCCGATATAAGGGATACGTTGGAGCTCAAAGAAAGATTGAATATCGCCCGTCTCACCAGGGACACCATGTAAGCAAGGAACCGCGCAGTCAATCTTGTACTTTGCAGTAGTACCATCAGGATTTTTGATGGTGAGCTCATTTAACTTAGTAAAATAGCCCACGCGCTCAGAGTCAGCTGTAGCACTAACCGTTGCAGCAGCATCAGCTGTAGCCGCATTAGCTGTGGCCGTATCAGCACTTGGACTAGCACTTGGCTTAGCGCTTGGGGCAAAATGCATGACATCATCATGCAATACTGCGCTAATGACATTAAACTCAGGATTGAGCTTGAGCTGTTGCTCTACATATTGCGAGGAAATAAGGGAAATATCGTGTTCGGAGCCATCTCCGCCCGCAAGCAAAAGAATATTCTTGGCCATATCAATCGTCTATTGCACAAACTCACCTCATCAGAGCTTATGCCTACCACAGCTCAGCTTAAAATTTAGACCAAGCAAGGCTACTCTTAGAGGTTATCTTAGCTAAAGCTTCACTAAGCCTTAGCTTAAGCTTTAGCTTAAACCTTAGATCTTAACATTATCCCCGCATTAGCGTGGGATAAATCACGTCGCCTCTTGCAAAGTGCATCTTTCACCAAGACTATTGCATAGTGAATCTTGCAGATTAAATCTTTCACCAAGACTCTTTCCTTAGTCTTTACCTCAGAGCGGCATGATTCCTTTATACTAGAGCACAATACTAGATAAAGAGTCATTAACTTAGGAAGAGTGATAGCTCACGCGGTACTATAAACACACTAGTTCAGGATTGATAGAGAAAAGGGAGACAGTATGCTTAAAAGTATGACAGGTTATACTAACCTCAGTGACACTATCTCTCTGGGTACCGTAATCATCTCTATCAAAGTGATCAATAGCAATACACAGGACTTTAAACTCAATATTGATCCACTGTTGCAACCACTACTCGCCCAACAAATATTAAATGAGCTTAATACCGTAATTAAGCGTGGTGCTTTAACTTGCACCATTAGCCTCATCCCGAGCACCACCTCCTTAAATAACGGAACCAACACACTAAACTCACCACAGATTACCTTAGACCAGAGTACGCATAGCTTAAGTCACAGCACTAAAGCCATGAAACCTAACTCCGCTCCACTTAAGTCTAAACAGCTAGAGCAGCTATCCCCGGCAGCAACTAGCGATGACATCATGGCCAAAAGCGATAAAGTCATGGCCAACAGCGATGAAATCATTACTTCAGCAGCGGCCTTGTATCAGCATTTAGTGCCATTAACGCCAGACTATTTGTCCTTAAAGATGGATGTTAAATCCATCTTGCAACCTTTCTCCCCGCTTATCTTCCCACGAGAGCAAGAAGAGCAACCATACTCACAGGAGCATAATGCTCCCAAGCTCGCACATAAGCATGGCGCTCATGAGCTTGCACATAAGCATGATGGCCCAGCGCGCGCACGTGAGCCTGGCTCTAAGCTCTTATCACAAAAACATAGAGTTAAGCCCGTTGCTGCTTCTAAGCAAATAGCTTTAAGCGCTGTTGGACACAAGCTTGATAAAACAGCTAACGTTACCACTACGACGCTGCTATTAACTAAGCAAGACCAAGATAAAGTCAGACATTTATGGCAACAGGGCTTACGCTTGCTTAATCAAAGCCGTGCCAAAGAAGGGGCCCACCTAGGACAAGTATTGCAAGAGAAACTAAGTAAACTGCAAAACGCAGTGCTGCAATTAAATCAGGTATTACCTAAGCAAGAGCAGCAAGAGCTTGCAGAAAGAAAGCAAAAGATTACCGATATTTTTGCTAATAATGCAGAGTACGCCCATCTGCTACCTAATGTAGCCGTGGGGCTGAGTACTAATAAGGTAGTAGCAGCTAACGTAGCACCAAGTCTAGAACATAACCAGGATACTAGCTTAGCTTCTCACCAGACCTCGCATTGGGAGTCTCAGCAGGCCTCAAGCCTGGATCTAAGCCTTACTCCGAGCCACAATAAAGAACTAGGTATAAGCACCAACTTAAGCCAAGACATATCTTCTAATAGTCTAAGCCGCATCATTGCTTTGCTCCAACGCCCTAACCTTAGTGAGCGTGTCGAGCTCTTTAGTAAGCTCATTATGGCGATGCAACAGTTGTTACCTACCACTGACCTGCAAAGCAAACTCTTAAATCTGGTGCACCAGAATAAGTACGCCCCAGCGCCTCATTCTCAGCACCAGCACCCCCTAGCTCATACGCTTCAGCACCAGCAAGCCCATGCATCTAAGCATAAACCTGCTCAGATTCAACTAGCAGAGCCACGTAAGATCTTTCTTCATCATCGCGAGTCACCAGAGACACAATACAGTCAGGTCAGCACTTTGCTTAATAGTATCCAGCAACAGCTGGTTTCTACCTGCAATAGCTTTAATATCAGGAGTAATATGGAAATTAGCAACATCGTCTCTGAGATGAATATCTTACTTGATCAAATCAAAGAGCAAATCCAGAACATTGAATAAGCAAGACCACCCAGTAGAGGTTAGAGCGTAGTCCTAGCTACGCCCGCCCCTGCTGCCTCTCCCTCCCCTATCTCCTAACCAAGCAGCGGCAGCAGATGTCAGCACTCGGAGTAGAGTTGCCGTTATAGCTCTCTTTGCTTCATCCTAGTATTTATCTTTAACTACCTGCTATAAGTGAGCGCGACTCTATACAACTATGAGTGAGGGCTAACCGGCCCCCCCACGGTGGTTTAGAGCTAGCCTGAAAAACCCATGAGGGTTTAGGGCTAACTAGCCCTACACACTATGGGCTAATAGTGCTACCTATATCTAAACTTCAGAGCACTCTTAAAGTGGGTAATGAAATTTCCCTAGAAAATCATGCTAAGGTGAGAATACAGCCACTGGCTGGAAGAAACTTGCTGGTAGTGATAGGAAGTAAGAGGGGCTCTCATGTATTTACAAAGTGCAGAGATCAGAAATTTTCGCGGTATTCGTCATCTGTGTATCGACTTCGAAAAAGACACCTCAGTCCTGCTAGGTGAGAATACTTGGGGTAAGTCCTCCTTACTCTATGCTCTCTTTGCTATCTTAGGTCAAGGCGAAGATGAGCTCTATGCTTTTAGCTCCCACGATATTTACGTCCCTATTAAGTTATCTAGCGATCGCGATAATGCCACCCTGGCAACGGATGCTCCTACTAGTGACAAGGATACCCCTACTACAGCAACAGATACTCCTACTCCTGCCACTTCTGCCTCTACTGCATCCCCTGAGCCTACCTCATTACCAGAAGCTACTATAGCAACACCTGATCCTGCTACTAATAGCACTGCTACTACTGCTACTACCACTACAGAGCCTAGTGTTGCTTATTCCAGTAACCCGGTTTTAGATAGCTATATAGCTACTTACAAGCCTATAAAGGTCATTACGACTAAGGTCGGTAAAAAGCTCTTCTACCGTATTCCTAATGCTACCCATACTGGCTATACCATTCATATTGTGCATCAGCCTTTTACTAGTGAAGAACATACTAGTAAAGAGCATCCTCGTGCAGATAGCAGTAAGTTAGCCTATAACTTATCTTATAACACCCCTACCTTACCCCGGCCTAAATCTAGAATCCTCTTAGCCGCGCCTACAGCCTCAAGAAAGCACCGCTACCTTACAAGCAAACGCTCTGCGCGCAGATTGGGAAAAAATGCGCCGCGCTACTTATTATCTCATTATGACTATAAAGAGGCCCAGCGCCAGAAGAGCCAGAACCCGTCAGCTCGTAGTTGGCGTTATTCAGCTCAGAGTTTACGTAATGCAGATAAATGCTTGCGTGATATGGAACCAAGCATGCGAGATACGGCGCCGAGCACCCACCAGAACGCTGCTACTACTGCTATTACAGCTACTATAACTGCATCTACTGCTACCACTACTGCTATTACTGCTACAACAACTGCATCTACCGCGGCTAGCGCTACTTCTACACAGTTATTTACTAGTGCCGCACCTCGTTTGCCCCATGATGACGTCTATTGCAGTGAGCCAGGGCAAATCGTCATTGACCTCATCTTTTGTGAGCATGACTATGGGGTCTTACATAATATTGAGCGCTATGCTTGCCTCAAAGAAGTAGCATTCTTAGGCGATGATGACCTCTATCGTATCCATTACCGCATTGCTACCAGTTATCAGACCCAATCAGAACAGGCCCCAGCAGGAACTAGCGACTCCTCAACTCTTGGTAAAGACAAGAGTGAGTTTAGCTATCAATGTCACCTACTAACCGAGCCTAACTTTGTGACGAGCCATGTGCTCCTTAATAGCAAAGGTGAGCCTTACCCTAATCCTTATCCTATTATTCACCAGCTCCTTATCTTAAATCCCCTGTTACGACTGCGTGACCGCCGCATGAGCTATGGCTATGCCAGTGCCGCAAATACCAAAGCTCCGCAGCCAATAAATCCTGTCCCTGTAGATCAAGAACCAGGAATCACTAGAGAGGGAGATTCAGGGGTAAGAGAGCAAGAGCTTCAATCCTCTACTTCAGGAAGTTCTGGGCCAGGAAGCATGACTAGTACTAGTAGTAATCCTGCTATGGAGAATAGCTCGGTTACGAAGAATGGCTCGGCTACGGGAAATAGTACAGATACGGTGAATAGCTCGGTTACGGAAAATAGCACGGCTACAGGAAATAGCTCGGCTACAGATATTAACGTTGCTGTAGCTCCATGTAATGCTGTTACCCAAAGGGTGAAACCGCTGGATCCTCCTGATTTAGATGCTTTAAGCAACTTCTTTGCTAATATCACCACTAGTGATGACCTCACTTCAGACCAATTAAATCAAGGCATTGCTGTCCTCAACACCATTGCTGACAAGTACATTGTTAACTATCATAGCCCTAACAATATCTTAAAAGAGCTAGTACCAAAGCGCGCTCCTGAAGTAAGCTCCACCTATCGCACCGCGCGAGAAATCATTGCTAACCCTTTATCGCTTGGCTCTTTAGGCTCCGTCTTAGACCTATTACGCAGTGGTAAACCATCTCGCAATAAACTCTTGCTCTCCTTGCTCATGGGCGCCCTCTTTATGTCGCGCGGACAAAGAGAAATTGATGTCTACTCCCGTCCGATTATCATTCTGGAAGATATTGAGAGCCGCTTCCATCCTACCCTCTTAATCAATATCTGGTCGATTATGCACTTGCTCCCAGTGCAGAAGATTGTCACCACTAACTCTTCGACAATTTTGTCCGCTATTGCCCTGAGTAAAATCCGCCGCCTCTCAAAGCGCTACTATGATGTGCATTGCTTTAAGCTCCATGACAAAGTACTCAGTACAGAGGAAGAGCGAAAGGTAGCTTTCCATATCCATATCAATCGTCCTGGAGCTTTCTTTGCGCGTTGCTGGATTTTAGTGGAGGGAGAAACAGAAGTCTGGATGCTTACCGAGATCGCTAACCTCATTGGCTTTAATCTCGCTTGTAATGGTATCCACTTAATCGAGTTTGCTCAGTGTGGCTTAGGGCCAATTATTAAACTCGCCAAGCAAATGGGCATTGCCTATCATGTGCTTACCGACGGTGATGATGCTGGTAAACGCTATGCGCAAACTGTCGAAACATTCACGGGCAATCATAATCTGCCGGCCCACCTCTCGGTCATGCCTCATGTTGACATTGAGCATTACTTCTATACTTCAGGCTTTGCCGATGTCTTCCAAAAAGCAGCTGAGCTCACAATCAAACCAATGCGTCAACATAAACCTAAAACCACCGCAGTAACAGTTGAAGCAACAGCAGTGACAACAGCTGAAGCAACCGTTGCAGTCTCAGCAGTGACAGCCGCAGAAACCGCAGAAATAGCAGCGGCAGCGCTAAGCCAAGACGCACTAAGCCAAGATGACGCGAACCGAGATGACGCGAACCGAGATGACGCAAGCCAAGATACCGCCCCGACGAGCCAAACTCATGCTAGTAGAGTGGAGCAGCAAGGTACTGATGCAGGTGTAAAGAACCAAAGTGCTGAGGCAGGGGCAGGTGAAGATAAGCTTGGTTTATCTACCTATGCTTATCAGGAGGGGCAAGATAAAGAAAGGGTCGCTCCATCGCCCGAGACTCTAGAAGAGTTAGCAGTGCTGGTAAGCAGCCTCAAACATCACTCTTTAGCGGAGACTATTAAGATCTTAGGCCACTATAAGCCTACCCGTAAATACAAACAGCTCCTACTCCTCTTGGAGAGGTATAGCCCTGACTATCAGAGCTCTCTTAGTGCGAATCTCTTTACTATCACTAAGATAGAACCTGCTGATGTCATTTTGCTCACCCTCCACTGCAAGCAAATATTGGCTAGAGCGCTCCAGAAAAAGCTTGCCCCAGCTATAGCTCATACGGTCATAGAGGAGCTCGCGAGCCTAGTGGAGTACCTCCAGCACATTATTAGCAACAAATACGAGCTCAGTACGGTGCCTAAGCTTAGTCAAGATGAGGTTATCGCTATGGCAACAGAGCTCATCGCTAAGCCACTTACACAGAAGCAACTAGCTCAAGTTAAGATAGCGATAAAGCCGCACAAAACGTCGCAAATACTCCAGGTCATCCTGAGCGACGCACGCACCAAGAAATATGCTAATTTGGCTAATTTCTTACGAAAGAATAGCCCTTGTCTGAAGCAAGCAAAAACTAACGCTGCAATTGCCTTAAATGAGGTGAATGATAGTGACCTCAAGAATTTTCACTATTATGTGCAACGTATCTTGGAGCGCAAACAAAAGCTGTATAAACCAGCACAGCTTCACTCAATCCGCATTGAGCTCGATAAGGTAGAGCAAGTAATCAAAAAAGCGATCCTCGCTGCGACGCATCAAGATGCTCTATCGCCTGAGGTCAGGCTAACGAGCGCGGCTTCAGCAGGCTATAAGGCAACTTCAGCGCAACATGAAGCTTCACCCCATGCAGCATCAGGACATACTGCATCAGGACATGCGGCTACAGGACATACTGCATCAGGACATGCTGCATCAGGACATGCGGCTACAGGACATACTGCATCAGGACATGCTGCATCAGG
>Cebus_capucinus_imitator_PRJNA485217_SSR093__coassemble_284_pt1 | contig 28600 bp, 10 predicted proteins | sample Cebus_capucinus_imitator_PRJNA485217_SSR093__metabat2_low_PE_002 | metagenome-assembled genome bin Cebus_capucinus_imitator_PRJNA485217_SSR093 | reverse complement strand
CTGAAAAGAGACTCTCTCTTTCTGAGACGAGCCGCTCTCACTTTGAGAAACGATGCTCTCCCCCTGAGAAACGATGCTCACATTCTGATAACTAAAGTGCGCTCCTGCTGAGAGCTGACGCTCTCTTTCTGAAAACTAAAGGGTGTTCCTTCTGACAGCTGGTGGCCTTTTGTTTGGTAGGTTCGTCATTATCTTGAGCACAGGTGAGCCACGGCACAGGTGGGCCACAGCATAGGTGGGCCACAGCATAGGTGAGCCACTACAGTGTCATGGTATTCAGGCGTAGGGGAGGCTGGCCATATTTTCCTTAGCCTAAAACGTGCGGGAAAGCTAGCTAACAAGCGAGATAACAAGATAGTTAGCAATAGAGCTTGCAAGAGAGAGCTCAAGAGAGTCCTCAAAAGGGGCCTCAAGAGAGCTAGCAAGAGTTTCACCACTGTAGTACCTGGGCCTGGCTAGTGTGCCGTATTGTGCCTGCGGTTTAGGGCTGATAACTTAGGGCTAAGGGGCAGGTATCTTAAGCTAAGCGCTAGCTTACTGAGGTTTAGGGTGAGCTGGCTGGTGCGCTTAAAAGCTATTGCCTTGCTATTGCCACGGCTATGACTAAGCCTATTACCATGCTTATTACCACAGCGATGACTAAGCCCATTACCACGCTTATTACCACAGCGATGACTAAGCCTATGACCAGGCTGTTGTAAGACTAGTGCGGCTTTATAGGTAGGATTGGTGAGAGCTGGTGAGAGATTATGCTTATTTAGGTAAGCGGTAATAGTGTGCGCCTTAACGCAAAGATAAGCTTTCTCGATAGGCTTAATTAGGTTATAGTGCTTAGTTAGTGGTATTATCAGGGCTAATAATAACCTAGCATTTAAGTAGAGCTCAGCCGGGTTCTTTGGCATATTTAGGGCAAGAGTAAGCTAATTACTCTTTTTATGCGCATGCTTGCTTAGTTTAGGTTAAAATTAGCAATGATAGCTTTACAGCTTTCAAATTAAACAGTTTCGGAGAATTTTCCATGAACAAGTTTACTGCCGTTTTAGGCGCGGCTGTCATCGGCGCTACTTTATTAGCCGGCTGCAATAGCACCAGCCAGACCACTATCGACCAGCTCAACGCTAAGCTCGACGCTATTGCTACCGACGTTGACGCATTAAAGACCCAGCAGTCCAAGCTGGCTAACGATGTTGCCTTCGTTAAGTCCGATGCCGCCCGTGCTAACGAGCGTTTAGACAACTTAGCTCGTCGTTACAAGAAGTAGTACTTGCTTGTACTTACTCGTTGCGCCAAACAGCAGTAGCTAGATCTGGCCAAATAACAGAGGTCTGATATTTTTCATATCAGGCCTTTGTTGTTTTTGGGGCTAAAGTGAATCCTCGCTAAATCCTCAGTCAAGCATCGGTAAAGCCTCTCACCCATCATAGTAGCAAGCCCACATCTTAGCAGCGCTAGCATCATAGCTTTGTCATTTACCCGCACCATAGTTGCGCTAACACCATTTCGTCCATTGCAGATAAACAGCGCTACAGTGATAGACCCCACTCAATTAGATAAGCTCCCCCAATTAGACAAGACTCATCAAAGTAGATAAGTACCACCAAAGGAGACAAGCCCTCCACAGCAGATAAGCATCAGCAAAGCAGGTTGGCCCATGAAAGCAGATAGTCCCGTGAGAGCAGATAAGCATAACTATAGAGGTTCCACCTACATGGGCATAGTTTTGTGGAGGTTGAGTTATATAGCCATGAGATAAGATTAGTAGTGGCCTTAGCGACCTTTACATCTTTAAAAAGTGAACGCAATGCTTACGAAATAAAAGCTAAGCATAGCTAAGCGTTGCGTAGTCAACCTGGCCTCATAAGACCTTACTAAACTCTTTCTCTAGGGCTAGCTAAGGAAAGCACCAAAACCTCAGAAAAGTCGTGCCAATGTGGGTTCCACCTACATGGGCATAGGTTTATGGAGGTTGTGCTCTTAAGCCTGTCAGCTTAGCTTGGTAGTAGCTTGAGCAAGCTTGACGTCTTTAAAAAGTAAAGCCAATTCTTACGAATAATAGCTAAAGTGTTGACTAGCCTTATAAGCTTCATGAGACTTGGCTAAGCTATTTGTATAGGGTTAGCCCAGAGAAGGGGTAAAACTTCAAGTGAGTTGTGCCAAGGTGGGGTCCAGAACTGCGCTAGCCGCGGTATCAGCATGGCGCTAGCAGTGGAGGTAACACGATAGGTATATGCAGCTTTAGCCATGCAGCTATCACAATGTATGCCGCCATAATCATGATGGATGTTTGGCCATAGCATGTATGTGCAGCCATCATCATGTATGCTGCTATGGCGGGTAGGAACTGTGAGAGTCGCGGCCCCTTAGCCGCAGCGGCAGTGTCAGTGGCGGACGCAGCTGATGCGGGGGTTGTCTCCCCGCATTCGCGACGCCACCATTTATATAGTCCTCTCTGCGTACATAGTTTTCTTAACGAGAAGCAATGAGGGAGGTCGGTTCGTCTGGCTCTGGATCTGGGGCTGGTTTTAGGAAGAGTAGTTGTTTGCTTACTGTCCTTGCGCCTGCTCTTGCTCCTGCTAGTGCTCCCGCTCTTGCAGAGTTGCTCCTGTTTTTGCCACTGTTCTTGCTCTTGCTAGAGCTGCTATTGCTCTTGCTAAAGCTGCTATTACTCTTGGGGGTAGGCGACCAAGATGGTATCGCAGAGCGGCAGGCTGAAGCAGCTGCGACGAATCATGAACTTATAGCCGAGATTAAGGCTCTCTAAGTAAGGCTTGAGCTCATAGTATTCTTCCGGAGTATGGTAGAACGCTAAGGCTAAGATAGGACGCTGGCTCTTAATGGTGTTAAGAGCTCCCTGAATAATATCTGGTTCGGCCCCCTCGACATCCAGCTTGATTAAACCCACTTGAAGCTGATGTTCTGTAACATAGTCATCAAGAGTAATGACTTTGACCTCTTCACTTAACTCAGGATGATGGTAGTCAATGCTAGTGCTAGCAGCCGCATCTGGGTGGGAGGCCTGGGCATGGGTACGATTAAGGGTAATAGTGCCAGCTTGAGCTCCTAAAGCTACTTTCTCAGCGATCAGACGCCCGCTTTGTATATCTTGAGCTAAAAGCTTTGTGAGCGTATTAAAGCTATCGCTAGCTGGCTCAAAGGAGTAAAGCTGAGATTGGGGGAAGAGATCTCTAAAGAGGGTTAGGGTATCGCCAATAAAACCGCCGCCATCAATGACCGCCTGACCATTGACCTTATTTAAGATAGGGCGCGGAATATCATAGAGGCCATAGAGATTGGTGTAGGAGCTACTCCAATCAAGGTTTACTTGCTTAAGAAAAGGTGGGTTACCGGCTTGCACCAGCTCTTGATTACGCTTGAGGAGAGCCTTGTCTGTATCAGTCCAATATAGGTCTTTATTGACTAAGAGCTTAGACATGACGGGCATCAGGTTTAAGAGCAGCTCGTGATGTTCCACATAATTACAGGAAACCTCATCTAAGTTTGAGGTGAGCTTGTTGAGAACATCTTGCATGCAATGTTGCTGGCGATAGCTTAAGAATTCTTTAGTCCAGAGAAAGCCTAATTGGCCATACTGCTGACTAACATAGTTGCCAAAATCAGCGGCGCTCAGTTGATGGACCTGGCCTGCGGCATCTTGAATAGAAGCAACATAGGTAGGCTGAGCACTAACTGCTGTTATTGCACTATTTTGGTGCGGGGGGGGGTAATAGGGTTAGGCGCTGTGGCCACGGTTGGAGGCGCTGTGACCACGGTTGGAGACGCTGTGACCTGCTTGGTCTCTTTCTTACTTTTGGTGGTGGAGCGACGTGATGAAGACATAGGTTCTTCTCATGACTTTAGTTGGGTGAATGCAGCTCTGATTTTTATTCAGAGCTATTACTCTTATCTGGAGCTACAGCTCTTATTCGGCACTACTGCTCTTATACTGAGCTATTACTTTTATCCAGAGCTTTAGCTAATATCCAGAGTTACGGCTCATATCCAGAGCTGAGCTTTTTGCCAGGGTACTAGCTCTATCTTGAGCGCTTGATGCCGTATAGCAAATACGAGATGTAGGCCTGACAACACTTCTGTTGTTAGAGTCATTACTTAGCCTCATAGCTAAGCGTGGCACTTAGTTACATGGCTAAGTGGCATGGCTAAGCTTATTGCTTAGTTACATAACTAAGCTACAAGGCTAAGCGGCCTTGCTGTGAGCAATTAGGCCGAACGCGCTTATACGGGTTTGGCCTATCTTATAGGCTTTGCCTATATTATACAAAGAGCTCATACAACAAAAGAAGTGAGCATGGGCCTTTAGGGTTATGGTGCATGGACGCATAGAGTGAGCTGGTGCCTTGCTCTTATCTTTGCTTTGCTACTCTTTTCTTCAACACCACCATCCACGCACGCATTTATTCACGCAATTTGTCTCTTACTCCCTCGTTTATCCCCAAGTGCTCCTACTCGCTTATCCCCAGTGACTCCCACTCGCTTATACCCAGCTACTCCTACTCGCTTATCCCCAGGTGCTCCCACTAGTTTATCCCCAGGTTCTACCATTTGCTTATATCCTGTTACTCTCTCTTGCTTGTATCAAGGTGCTCCCACTTGCTTATACTCGGCTACTCCCTCTCAAAGGCTGGTGCTGCTTTGGTACCAAGTAGTATTGCTTGAGCACCACATGGTGTTGCTTTGATGCAAAGCTTACTTTAGCAATCAGCTGCGGCACATTTAATCGCGGATGGGACTATCGGACTATCCATTGCTGTGCCTCTAAACAAGCCGTAATCCTTATGATATCCATCCTGAGCCAAGGTACTTCTTAAAAAGTTATTCTTGCGGGAAAGTGCTTATATCTTGCTCTGGCCATCAGATTGGCCACATTTAATCTCGAATGATACTCAACATCGATTTTTCCTATAGACAAGCCGTAATCATTACCCCACCAAAGCACCGTAAATTTACTTTATAAGATATTGGGGTCATAGACAAAGGCTTATATATCGTGAAATAAATGCCTTGTTTGCTATTGCCCAAGCAAGCAAAGAAGCAAAAGAAAGGACTTAGAAGTATCAGAACGAACTTATAAGCATTAGGGGGTTTAGAGGAAAGTGTTAGAGCTTAGAAGCAAGTGATAGGACTTATAAGCATTAGGGAGTTAGAAGCAAGTGATATAGCTTAAAAGCAAGTGCTAGAGCTTAGAGGCAAGTGAGGGGCATAGCTTTACCAAGCTATCTTAAAGGAGAGCTGAGGCTAGTCATGCCTAGAGGCAGCTTTATCGAGTAGTATTTATGTGATGCTTAAGAGAGCAGAGGTTAGCTGCTACTAGCTTTGTGCGGAGTAAAGCCCACGCTGCCTGTAGTCTGGTGGGCGTGTATCCGTACTTAGTGCCTGCTTCTAGGCATGGTACCTGGTGTGGTATCTAGCGTGACGCCAGGAGTGGAGCCTGGTGCCGAGCCAAGTGAAGTGGGAGGGTGAGGGGCTAAGAGCATTAAGCAGCGCTGCTTTAAGCAGGGAGGCCGATTAAGACCATCTCACAGAGTGGAGAGCTAAAGCAGCTGCGACGAATCATGAACTTGTAGCCGAGATTGAGGCTCTCTAAGTATGGCTTTAACTCATAGAATTCTTCTGGGGTATGGTACATAGCGATAATGAGCAGTGGCTTTTGCTCCTTAATGGTATTTAAGGCGCCCTGCAAAATCGTAGGTTCAGCACCCTCCACATCCAGTTTTAGTAAGCCTAGTTGTACCTGGTGCTCTTTGACAAAATCATCCAGGGTAATCATTTCGATCTGCTCATTAAGCTCAGGCTTATTAAATTCCATGATAGTACTGGCTCGGGAGTCGGCATCCGTATGGGTCTTTTGTAAGGTGATAGAACCAGGCTTATCACCTAAGGCCAATTGCTTAGCGGTGAGACGACCTGAGGCAATGTCATCTTTTAAGAGCTCGCAGAGCTGCTTATAGCTATCTGTGGATGGCTCAAAAGCATAAAGAGGTGAAGCAGGGAAGAGGTTACGGAAGAGCACCATGGTATCACCAATGAAAGCTCCACCATCAATCACCGCTTTACCATTGATGCGCTGTAATAACTCAGCTGGGGTGTCATAGAGACCATAGAAGTTGGTGTAAGAGCTACTCCACTCTAGGTTTACTTGCTGGAGGAAAGGAGGCTGTCCGGCGGCAACCATTTGTTGGTTGCGCTCTAAGAGCTGACGGTCGACCGCAGTATAGATAGCTTGTTTATTTAGCAGGGTTTGGGCGGCTAGTGGAATCACCCCTAGTAATTTCTCGTGGTAATCAATATAAGAACAAGAGACCTCGTCTAAGCCTTCTTTAAGCTTGGCGAGAATAGGGGCCATAATATGGTTTTGGTGGTAGGCCGCAAAAGCATCGTAGAAAGAAAAGTAGAGTTGCTCATAGTTTTGGGCAACATATTGACCAAAGCCGCTAGCAGTTAGGCCCACGCTCTGTCCTTGGGCATTATTGATATGGGCGATAATAGGCTCGTTCTGGACAGGAATAGAGGAGGCAACAGTAGGAGCTGTGGTGGTAGCTGCGGTGGTAGAGGCAGCAGGAGGCGCGGCAGTAGCAGTGCTATTTACTGCACTATTTTGGTGCGGGGGGGGTAAGACTATTATTACTTGTGACCGCTGCAGCGCGCAGAGGCTGGGCCTTGTGGGTACTTTTCTTCTGTTTAGTCTTAGACATGGCTATTAAATCTCGTTGTTTGGCTTTTTCTTGCCCATAGAAATTTAGTTAAAAATTTGTGACTCTTATTTATACTTGTTTAGTGTAAAAGGCTGTATCATTAGAGCAAAAGTAAAGCAGAATGCTGCTAATTATAAAGCAAAAGCTGGTGCTGCTTAAAGCTACCATTTACGTAAAAATAGCGGCGCCGTCGTAATTTCTTCCTTGGTATCAATTGCTGTAGCAGCCGCTATATCTGCCTTGGGATCAGCATCTGTGTTAGCTTCTGTATCAGCCTCGGTGTCAGAAGCTGTATCAATCACTGTATCAGCCTCGGGCTTAGTTGTTTTGTGTGTTGTGCATAGGGTAGCAGTAGTAGCAGTAGCGTTGATTTTGTAGTAGTAGCAGTAGCATCAAGGTTGTAGTGATAGCAGTACTAGAAGACTGTGCCTTATCAAGTGCTCATAGCGTTATCTCTAGAGGCAATAGTAAGAGATATTAGTGAAAGCAATACCGAGGTTGTGATAGGGAATAGCTAGCTTAGGCGATCAGATTGGCAACATTTAATCTTGGTATGAACGGACACAGCAGTTTTACCTACTAACAGGCTGTAATCCTTATCCCGCCCAAGCATCGTAAATTTACTTTGTAAGAAGTTGGTGACGCAGAAAAAGGCTTATATATCGTGAAATAAATGCTTTGTTGGTTATTGCTAAAGAAGAGTAGAGATGGAATTTATCGTAACAGTTAGGGTTAGTATCTGTGAACAGTAGTAGCGTGGCAGATTTGCAGTAGTAGCGTGGCAGATTTGCAGTAGTAGCGTGGCAGAATTGCAGTAGTAGCAGTAGTAACTGAGGCTGGAGTTGCCAAGTGGCACGACTGGGTGGAGTTGCTGGGTGTAGCTTCTAGGTGTAGTAGCAGTAGCGTGGCGGCGGTGTTGGGGGCACCGTTTATATGTAGCTTAAGAATTATGGGGCGATAAGAGCGGGGGAGTTATTTTTATGGGAAGAAAGGGTAGTGGTAACAAGCCTAAAGCCGGCTTATATCTGTATTTGTCTAACAATAGTGAGAGCTTAGCAGACCTGTGTGCGATTTTAATGAATCGCCAGCCCCTCTCTGACCCTCTGGCCCAGGAAAAAGTCGTGGTCATGGCCCTGGGCATGCAGAACTTTATTAAGCAACGTATTTCCCTGCAAAACCGTATCTTTGCAGCGGTAGACTTTGCGCAGATTTGGCAGCTTATCTTCCAGACCCACCACCTGGTTCATCCTCGCGCCCCGCATCAAGACCTCTATGACCGTAATCATCTTACTTGGAATATCTTCTCTCTTATCGCCAAGTGGCATAAGCCGCCTTTAAGCACCGAAGATGCGGAAGCTGGGGCTGAGGTTAGGGCTAAGGGGGCAGGGGCAGATATTGCGGCGGCTGTGGCGACAACGGCCGCTTACACCAATTCCCCTATGCCTGACCTTAATGCCGCTTTATCGGGTGATTTAAGTGATTTAGAGGCAGGGGCGGGCGTAGGCTTGAGTAGCGCCGCGCTATCTGGGGGTGTTGCGGCTGGCGGTGTTGTGGCAAGTGGGGCTGCAGCGTCAGGTGGTGTTGCAGCAAGTGGGGCTGCAGCGTCAGGTGCTGCGGCTGGAGTACAGCATGATATCTACTACAAGCTGCGTCAGTATTTAAAGGACGATACCTTTGGGGATAAGGCCTATGAACTCTCGGCCAAGATTGCTGATACTTTTGACCAATATCAGCTGTATCGTCCTGAGTGGATCAATGCCTGGAACGAGATTAGTCTCTCCGATTTTGATGAGTATGAGCAAAATCCCCAGGATCCCGATAATCCTATCAATGTCTTTATCCAAGAGCAATGTGAGAGCTTTATGCGGCGGCGCTCTGGCTTACTCGCGGCTCAAGCTAAAGCAGAGCAAGAGGAAGCAATGGCGCAAGCTGCGGCGACGATGGCGTCCATTACTGATATTGATGATGATAGGCTAGCCGATGTGGAAGCTACGCTCATGGGGCTAGCTGATGTAGCCGATTTTTCTGATGAAGATGAGCTAGAGGCAGCTGAAGATGAGGCTATTGCGGATATTGGTGAGATCACCCGCTTAGGCAATAGTACGAAGAGTTTATATCATGCTGCTCGTGCTGATATGTTATCGAACGACGCTATGGCGTCACGCACTGATATAGCGACGCACGATAATGTATTATCGCGCGCAGAGATGGCGTCAAGTGAAGCTGGAGCCGCTAGTAAAGATGTGCCGCAAAGCGATGGTGATATTACGGGTACGGGCTTCTTAGGAGGTGGTGCGGTATCGGCTTTAGGCGGCATGTCGCGCAGCAAAATGAATCTGGTACGCAATCTCTTTCAGAGTAATGTATGGCAGATTAAGCTTTGGTGTTTATTGCGCTATAACCTAGAACTCTTTGCTGATGATAGCGCCACAGGTATTCCTTTTGATGAAGAGTATCAAGGATGGTTATTAAACCATCTCGATCGTGCTCAGATCATGCAAAGTCTGATTTGGGAATTAAATGAAAGAGCTCCGGACTATACTGATGATGATGAGCAATACGAAGATGTAGCCGCTAACTTAGGCAAAAGTCGCGCGACTCAGGCTGTCTCTGCTGCTACGGCGCCTTTGGGGGCCGAGTCTGGATTAGATGCGGGAGCAGATGCCGAGGCAGATCAGGGCGCAGGCGTAGATGGAGGCGCGGCTGCGGGAGCAGAAAAAACAGCGATTAAAGGCATGTTTGAGCGTGTCTTTATCTTTGGTGTGAGTGCTATGCCTAAAGTGGTGATGAACTTCTTACGGGCGCTCTCCCATCACTGTAGTGTTAATGTGCTCATGCTCGATCCTTGTCAGGAGTATTGGGGAGACTTAGCTCCCCGCTATCGTGATAATCTCAACGAATATCGTAAGCGCATGAGTAGTGCGCGTGATTGGGGCGTGTCGCGCGTCTTTAAAGGTGGTTATCTGGAAAGTCGCTCGCCTGGGGGTAAGAGTGGTAAGCGCCATGACTTTCTCCAAGTGCCTGAGGCCACGCTTTCTCGTGATGATTATGATGAATATGGTGAGCGTGTTGAGGGCCATCCACTTTTACTCTCCTATGGTCAACAGGGGCGCGATAATCTCTATCTTTTCTATGATAGTGAAGAAATACCTAACACCATTACTTGCTTTAGTGAGCCTGATGTTGATGAGGACTTTGTCGAATGCGGTTATGAGCGTAATGGGGAGATAGTTAAACTCATTACCAAAGGCTCGCTTTTAGCCTATATTCAGAGCCGCATGCTCAACCTCAACCATCCTAAAGAGTTCTATGTCATTGACCATGATGATTACTCTTTATCGATCCACTCTTGTCATACCAAAAGACGAGAAGTTGAGGTCTTACATGATGCTATCCTCAGTTGTTTTAACCGTGCCAAAATCGAGGGACGAGAGTTGTTTCCTCGTGATATCGTGGTCATGGTGCCTACGATTAATGAGTATGCTCCTCTCATTTCTGCGGTTTTTGGTGGTTCTTATCAAGAGAATGATCCTGATTACATTCCTTTTGTGATTGCTGACCAAACCGAGGCGGAAGCTAATAATCCGGCACAAACTGTATTAAAGCTCCTCTCTATTGGTACCACTCGTATTACTTCTTCCTTTATCATTGATTTGCTCTCAGAAGAGTCCTTAGCCAAACGCTTTGGTTTAGATTATGACCAAGTGCAGGTGATTGCGGCGTGGCTGCAAGACAGCAATGTCTACTGGGGCTTAGATGACTTTGATGTCGAGCATTATGCAGAGATTAAGATTCCGGGCACTTTATCCCAAGGTGTCGAGCGCATGATCTTAGGCATGATGGTGGGTGATAGTCAGAACTTACCTGTCTTTAGTGAGATTGAAGGCTCAGATAGTATTATCTTAGGCAAGTTCTGGGACTTCCTTTTGGCCTTAAAAGAGTTGCGCATTCGCTTTACCCCGCAATTATCTTTAAGTGCCTCCGGTTGGGCTACTGAGTTAAGCCACATGATCACTGAGCGTTTCTTTGACCAAAGTGAAGAAACGTCACGTAATCTAGCCGCCGTGACCGATATTGTGGATGAGCTCAAAAAGATTTTTGGTCATTTAAACCATCAGCCCAAGATTAATCTCCCGGTCTTTGCGGCTACTCTCCGCCAGGGCTTAGATGCGCAGCGTCACTATCAGCCTTTCTTACGCGATAAGGTCAACTTCTGCTCTTTAATGCCTATGCGTTCCGTGCCTTTTCAGCACGTCTTTATCTTAGGCTTAAATGAGTTTGACTTCCCGCGTGAGGCGGTAGCGCCTGGTTTTAATATGATGACCTCTAACCTCCTCTTTGAGCGAGGTGACCGTTCGCGTGGTATCGACGATCGCTTCCTCTTCTTGGAGTCATTGTTATCGGCACGCCGCTCTATTTACTTATCCTATATAGGCCAGAGCCCTATCGATAAAAGAGAGTTAAATCCATCGACAGTGGTGACCGAACTCTTAGCCTATATCTGTGACCATTGCGTGGTAGAAGGGGCGGAATTAGCTCAAGACACTGGTCGTGTTGCTAGTGTGAAAAACCGTATCTTTATTCAGGAAAGACTTAACTCCTATAGTTCCGATAACTATATGGCTAAGTCCTATGAGGGGCAATATCTCTCCGATAGCGATAAAGCCGCACTCGCCGCGCAATACCAGCAATATCGTACTAATCAGTATCAAACTGACCTCTCACTTGCTTATGCGCGCTCCGTCACGCTTACGCAAACAGCGTCCCCAGCAGCGCCAGGCCTTGCGGCGCGCAATGATACTGCGCATGATGCAGACAGTGTTGCCGTGCATGATGCCGTGCATGATGCAGACAGTGTTGCCGTGCATGATGCCATGCATGATGCAGACAGTGTTACTGCCAGTGCTGCCGCGCAGCGCATGGCTAATGAAGCAGCGCCAAGCGTGGCTAATGAAGCGGCGCAGTGGGAGCATATGCTGTTGACGCAGCCGCAGCGCATTCCTAGCTTTATGAGCTCTTATATCATTGAGCAGAGCAAAATGAGTAGGCGCGATGAAGAGCGTATTGGCGCCGGTGTCTTTGCTTATGACTATACGCAAAAGCAGCACTTTTCTTTAGAGCTTAAAGAGCTCACGCGCTTTATGCGGGAGCCTAGTAAGAGTTTTGTTCGGGATAGACTATCTATTAAGTTAGAGTCCTTTACCTTAAGTAGTCTCCCCGATGATGAGAGCTTTGCTTTAAATACGATTCAGCAAAATACCCTGGTTAAAGCCATATTAGAGCAGCCTGACCATGATGAGCAATTACTCCAACTTTGGGGCGATATGGGTAAGCTTCCTTATGGTTTGTTCCAGGAACAAACTGCTAAGCAAGTTACTGCTGGAGTAGTGCGGATTAATCAAGTGCTTTCTCAAGATTTAGGACTACCACGTTACCAGGAGCCCGAGCTCTTACCTTGTGAGCAAAAGATATGGCGCTTATCTTTGCCTTTAGCGTGGTTAGAACAAGGTCAGCCCCTGCCTTTACAAGATATCTCGGCTTTGTTGGTAGAAAGAGATAGAGTGGATGCACAAAATACTATCGATATGCCTTTATTAGCTATCGCTAGTGCCACGGACCAGGAGTCGGAACTCATTGCCTTGCTCCAGGGTAATAGTGGCTTTTCGCACTTAAGTGCTGCGACATGGCAGCATTACCTTAAGGAGAAGCAGGCACAAGGGCCTAGTTCCGATAGTGCCGTAGCTTATCTCTTGCGGGCCCAAGGGTTGAGCTACGCACCACACCCAGCGGCAACACAAACCGCGGAGCTAAGCCAAGCTCAGCCTGCACCAGCAACGCAAAGCCAAGCTAAGCCTGCACCAGCAACGCAAAACCAAGTTAAGCCAGCGTCAGCAGCGCTAAGCCAAGCTAAGCCAGCGTCAGCAGTGCTAAGCCAAGCTAAGCCTCAGCAGGTGACACCAAACCAAACTCATTCAGCTGCGGTGCTACCAAACCAAGCTCATTTAGCTCCGGTGTTACCAAATCAAGAAAGTCGCGCTCCGGTAGCCTCGTCCTCGGTAAACCATCCTACCGCTATAGCGCAGGCCTTGCCAGGTGGGGCCGGTGCGTCACTCCTTAGTGAAGAAGACCTCATTCACTTTGAAGTGACCATGCAAACGCATTGTCAGCAGCGTCCAGTGCTCTTGTTAGATAGCAGTAGGCTTAATGATAGTAAATGCGAAGAGTATGAGACCGCGCAGGGTGAGTCTATCAAGCTGTATAAGCTGACGATGACCAAAATACGCCCGGTGTTGTCCGCCTTAGGTGAGGCTATGGCGCAGTATTTCTACGATGGCTCTTTAGTTCCTATTTATATGTTGGACTATGATGGCAATTGTTGGGTCTTACTGCCTTTTACCGCCGCGGAAATACAGCGCCTGATCTATGGCTGGTTACTTTGCTATTTCTCCGCACAAACAGCTCCTTATCCTTGTATGGACTCGTTGCTCAAAAACAGTAGGTTTGAGGGGAAAAAGCTCGTCGGTAATATCGAAAAGACTAGCTATATGAGTGGGGCGCAAAATAAATGGCCTAACTTTAGTTATGACGCTTACAGTAGCTATCTCTTTGACTCTTTAGAGACGATGTTCTCCTATCCCCGTCTGTATGCTAAAGCCCAGGACTTTTATAGCTTCTATCAAGAGCTTATTGCTCCGCACTTTGTGCCTTATGATAAGGCTTTAGAGCAAGGCTGTGCGCCTTTAGGCCAGGGCAGTGCCTCTTTAGGCCAGGGCGGTGCCCCTGTAGGACAAGGTAGTGCCTCTTTAGGCCAAGATGCGGTTCAAGCGGCGCCAGCATCTCCAGTCTCGTCCCAAGTCGCAGCGCAAGCCGCCGCCGCCCTGGGCGTGGTTCCTAGCCAAGTTGCGCAGCCAGAAGTAGTACCTAAGCGCTCTGCTAAAAAGAAAGGAGCATCTGGCAATGGAACTGTAAGCGCAGCCTCGGTAGCAACGGCCATTGCAAAAGACACCACAATTGCGACGGAAGAGAGTACGACCACCGTAACAGTCACCGCAACTGCGACGGAAGAGAGTACGTCCACCGTAACAGTCACCGCAACTGCGAGGAAAGCTAATGTTTCCATTGCTCAAGCTCCACGAGCAAGACGCAAACGCACTAGTACCGCAACTAAGGCCGCCTCAAATCATGCAGATACAGCAAGTACTATAAGTAATGCTAGTACTGAGAGTGCTGCCAGTGTGACTAATGTAAGTACTACGGGTACTGAGAGTACTGCCAGTGTTGCCCGTACTACGGATGTTAGCATGCAATCACATCAGCTCTAAGTAAAGGTGAAGCTATGACCAGTAATAAAACCCTATCCTCCCAGGTAGAGTCAGCTGCTTTACCTCAGAGCACCGCGCTTGTGTCAGAGAGCGCGTCTGCTAGCATACCAGATAACATGCCTAATCACGTAGCAGATAACATATCTGCTAGCGTAGCGGTTAGTGATAGTACTAGTGGCGCCGTGCTTGATGATGCGGCGGATGCCGCTCAGGCCGCCAAGATGACCTTGCTTAAAGATGAGCAGCGCCAGCAAAAAGGTCCGCGCATTTTGAATGTGAGTACCTTTAATATGCGCCAGCCCTCTTTAATTGAGGCTAGTGCTGGCACCGGTAAGACCTTTACGATTACTCACTTAGTCTTACGCGCTTTATTAGGTACGGGTACCAGTCAAACTGCTTTAGACCCTTTACAGATCGAAGATATCCTCATCGTAACCTTTACTAATGCCGCTACCGCGGAGTTAAAGCAGCGTACTTATGACCGTATTCACTCGGCACGTATTATCTTTGAGGAGTTCTTAGAGAATGCCCAGCTCTATTGGCAAGAACAGCAAAGACTCTTAGAGCACCACGACGACGTTAGTACTATTGCTGCCGCAAGCAATACGACTAATCAAGATGTGCGAGCTCATGATAATACGGATGTTAGCACTGACGCCGATACTGCATCTAGCGCAGAGGACAGTGAAGACAGCATTGTCTATCCGCAAGACCCGTCCTTTATTGCCCAATTACAAGCTATTAAGGAAGTAAGTAAGCATGATGCTCCTCTGATTGCGCTAGTTGACGTACAAACGCAAGCTAGAGCCATGGCTCAAGCTCAGGCTACCGCGCCAGTGAAAGCAACTGCACCAGGAGAAGTAGCTACGCCAGAAGAAGTAGCTGCACCAGGAAAAGCAACCGCGTCAGTAGAAGTAGCTACACCAGCTGCTACAGAGAATAGCGGGGGAGCTGTTCCTGGCATTATTGAGGATAGCGTTAGTAGCGACGATGGTAATGCAGATACCAGTAGTGCTGATGCTAGTAATGCTAATGTTGGGAGTACCGATAATGGTAATGTCAATGTTGGTAGTACTGATGATGGTGATGCGGACACGGCTCAAAGCCGGGGGGCAATGCTGTCAGCGCAGGAATTAGCGGAGCGGGCAGCGGCGCGCGAGCGTGCTGAGGCGCAAGAGAGTAGTGCCTCTTTACTTGCTTGGGCTAATGCGCAAGCAGAAGCCGAGGCTTTAAAAGCTCAAGAAGCTGAATTAACACGTTGGGCTCAAGAAGATGGAGCTAGCGGTGCTGCTGCCGATACGGCTGATAGTGCTGCTGATGATAGCGCTATTGATAGTGCGGACAATCCTACAGCAGTCGATCCTCTGCATGGTGCTGATAATCAGATCCTCATTAAAGATATCTTAAAAATTCTGCCACGCTTAAAGTCTGAACCCTTTATTAAGGAAATGCTCGAAGAGCAATTACGCCGTAGCTCTTCTTTTCAGGGGAAGAACCTCATTCGCCAATCGATTATGGTGTTAAAGCGGGCAGAGCGTAATATCAATGATGCCCCGATCTGCACCATTCACTCCTTCTGTAATCGTATTCTTAATAACATTTACGCTCTTGATTCTGGCGAGGCTTTTAATGTGGAATTAAAAACCGATCTCCCGGATGAAGAGCATGAGGCTTGCTATGGCGTATGGCGTCGTCTGTTTTATAACAAGCAAAGTACGCCTTTTCTCTATCGTAAGCTTGCAGCAAGTGATCCGCGTGAGTTTAAGCAATGGGCCGATAAAATTGCCTCAGTACGCCTCTCTAGTCACGAGAATGATCTAGTACCAGCACCAGAATATGTGCCGCCTCAGGGTAAATTTACCCCACCCGCCTTAGCTGCTATTTTGGCAGCCAGTGCCGGTGCGGCTTTAGTAGGAGCAGGTACCGCATCAGTAGGTGCTAGTGACACACCAGTAAGTGCTAGTGCGGCTTCAGTAGGTGCTGGTGATACACCAGGAGGTGCCAGTGCAGCTTTAGCCAATAAAGATGCAGTTCCTTTGCTCATTGGCGTTAGTTCAAAGGAGGAACAGGGCTTTTTAGGTTATCAACTGCGCGGCTTTACCGACCTCTTAAAGGAGGTGGGCTGTCCTTTTAATGCTCATCAAGATATTGAGCCGCAGATCTTGCATTTTGCTGCTTTACTACAAGAGCGGATGAAGATCTTAGGCTATGACATTTTGTTTAACCAGATGGAGCAGTCCTGTCCGCGCTGGTATGAGCTGGTAGCTTATTTTGACCCTCATACTAGAGAGCTGGTGCCGGAGCTGGCTACAGCCTCGCTTACCAAAAATGGTAAGAATAAGCTCCGCGCTATTGCCGAGTGTGCCCGCTTGCGCGAGCAAATATTAGCAGCCGAGGCCGCTGCTAGCGCACCAGCCGTTAACGCACCTGTCGTTAACACACCAGCCGTTAACGCACCTGTCGTTAACACACCAGCCGTTAACACACCTGTCGGTAATGCACCTGTCGGGAATGCACCTGCAGTAAGTGCGGCTGACCTCTTTGAGATTGACTTTAATAATTACTGCAAGGGGCCAGGTGATATCTTTAAGGCTGACTTAAAGAAGCATCCTGAACGTGCTCTGTTAGAACGCTTTAATGCTTGCTTTAAAGCAATCAAAAACCTAATCAAGAATGTAGAGGAAGATCAGGCCTGGCTCTTTGCTAAGAGTGAGTATGTGCTCCGTACTCTGGTAGCTATTGCTGTAAATCAGGAGTTTCACCGTATTTGCTTAGAGCAACACGTGATGAGCAATGATGATGTGCTCCATCGTCTCGATTATGCTCTCAACTTCCGTGGCTATGCCGGTGAGCATTTAGCCGACCTGTTACGTGAGCGCTATCCTCTCGCGATGATCGACGAGTTCCAAGATACTGACCCAGTGCAGTACAGTATCTTCTCGAGTATTTACCTGAATCCACAGGCCATTAAGAAAAATGCTTTCTGCTATTTAATTGGTGACCCTAAGCAGTCGATTTACTCTTTCCGTGGCTCTGATATTAATTCCTACTTAAAGGCGCAGCATGCCATTAATAAACTCACCCATAAGCAGGGTGTGTACACCTTAGGTACTAATTACCGCTCGGTGCCTAAGGTCATTGCTGCTACTAACGCCCTTTTCTCAACTGAGTTAAATCCTGATAACGAAGACCCTTTCCGGGAGAGTCGTATTCGCTTTGAACCAGTAAAGGCCGGACGTAAGGATGAAAACTGTTTTACCTTTGCCCAATATCCCGCTTTGTCCGTGCTACCACATAAAGAGCCCCCTGCCGTAGCTCACGCTAGTGCTGCCACGAGCGCCGCTGCTAATGCTGCGGACGCTACGTCTAGTGCTGCTGGGGCCGCTTCTGCTAGCACTGCTGCTAATACCGCGGACGCTGCGGCCAATGCTGCTGCGGGGGCCGCTCCTGCTAGCGTTGCTGCTAATACCGCGGACGCTGCGGCCAATGCTGCTGCGGGGGCCGCTCCTGCTAGCGTTGCTGCTAGCGACACTGCTAGCGACGCTGCTAGCTCGGCGCCTGCGGTTAAGCCACAACTAGCAATAGCAGGGGTATTAAACGCTACAGGCTTTAATGTGGGGGGCTCCGCTGTAGCCCTGGATAACGCTTTAAGTGCGGAGGAGAGGGCCAAGCTTGCGGCCTTAGCACCGACCTTTGTGGTTGATGTTGGTTTAGGCCAACCGCTGCAAACTAAAGATGAGCTCCATCGTCTCTATGCGCAAAATTGCGCCAAGATGGTGGAAAAGATTCTAACTACAGGTGTAATTACCGAAAAAGATGGTTATAAGCGTAATGTTAACTCACGCGATATTGCTATCTTAGTCAAGAGCAAGCACGAGAATGACCTGGTGCAAAAAGAGCTCTGGCAATTAATGATCCCTAGTGTGTACTTCTCCGATCAGTCCTCGGTTTTAGTTCAAGGTGATGATAAGAGCTTAGAGAGTCAGGAACTTATATATTTGATGGAAGCTCTCTGTGATTGCACTAGTAGAAGTAAGGTCTTCCGTCTGTTAGGTAGTTCACTATTAAGCTTAACCCCTGAGGAATATCAGGAGCGTACTAGTGAAGAAGGCTTTGAAGATGAGGTAAGGATTCTCATTCATTGCGCTAAGATTTGGCAAAACTATGGCTTCTTCCCCGCATTCTTGCAGTGGACTAATGCCCCGCACTATAACTTGCCGACGAAAAAGTCTCTTAAGGATAGAGCTAGCTTAGATAGTTTAGATGGCTTAGAAAGTGGAGCTAAGCTTAGTGCAGAAACGCTGCGTTTAGCTGCGCAAGCTGTACCAGGTAGTGGTTTTGGCAATAGCTTAATGACGACTGTATGTGTGCGTTTACTGCAATTTAAGCAGGGTGAGCGCCGCTATACTAATTACTGCCATATTGCCGAGATTATCCAAAGCGCTCATCGCAAAAAGGACTCCTTACAGAGTCAAATGCACTGGTTCTATGACTTGGTGTCGCGTAACCAAACGGAGTTTGATAGTGATGCTACCCGTATTCGCTTAGAGTCAGAACAGGACTTAGTGAAAATTATGACCATTCACAAGTCCAAAGGTTTAGAATTCCCTATTGTCTTAATGCCTTTCCTCTGGTCGACGATTTCCACTAAGCGAGACCCGCTAGAGAGTAAGCTTGGTGTGACTCGTTATTACGATGATGAGTCAACCCATCACTTTGTGCTCGACTACGATCAGAATCGTCGTGTCAAAGTAAAAGAGTGGAAACATGATATTTGGGCCTCAGCCGCCGAAGCGGCCGCAAAAGAAGAAGAGCGTGAGCAGGTGCGCTTGTTCTATGTAGCCACCACTCGGGCGCGCTTAGCTAACTTCTTCTTTGTCGGGCACTATGGTGAGGATAACAAATACCTTACCGCTTTTGCCTCAATGCATGCTAGTGCTAATATTGAAAGTGATCCTTTGGATCCTGCTGACTTTATCTATTCTTGTCAGCAATGCCCGGAATTTATGACAGTTTTACCGGGGCTCAAGGAAGAAGCAGCAGAGACGCCCGACTCCTTTGCTGAGCGCACATCAGCTAACGCTGACAGCACAGCTACTAGCGCTGATAGCACTCCCGCTAACGCTGACAGCACAGCTACTAACGCTGATAGTACTACCGCTAACGCCAACAGCGCGGCAATTAGCGCAACGGCTAGTGCTAACGCACCAGATGGTGGGGCTGGTAGTGTCGCCAATGCTACTGCCACTGTTAGGACAGGCAGTACCGCCAATGCTACTGTTGCGGTTGTTAGTACCACCAGTGCTATTAGTAAGGGAACTATTGGTGAGGATGGTAGTATAGCTGGTAGTATCGCGGGTAGTGTTGCTGGGGCTAGTGGGGCTGGGGATAATATCGTAAGTGTTAGTAGCACTGGTGCTATTGGCGAGCTGTCTCCGACTCAGGTCGCGACAGATGCGAGCATGAGCATGACTAGTGCTGACGCTCAGCCTAGCTATATACCACCTTTAGCGCAGTCTTTTGTGTATAAGGATGCGATTAATCGCAGCTTTAGCATTTTCTCTTATACTTCGATTACGCAAAATTTATCCCAGCGTTTTATCGCCCAGCAATATGCCTTAAAAGAAGCCACTTCAACGGATGAGCATGATGAGTTAATCGAGCATGGCAGTCCGGATGACAGTGCCAAATTGTATAACGCGCTCACTATCACTAATGCGCAGCGAGCCTATGAGCAAGGCTTACTCTTAGCTTGTGAGCCCCTGAGAGCAAATCATCTTAATGTGACTGTAGCTTTAGAGCATGCATCTCATGCTACATCTGCTGCTAGAGCTACGGACTCAGCTAGTGCTACGGACTCTGCTAGAGCTACGGACTCTGCTAGTGCTACGGACTCAGCTAGTGCTACAGACTTAGTTAGTGCTACAGACTCAGTTAGTGCTACAGACTCAGCTAGTGCAACAGACTCAGCTAGTGCTTCATCATCTGCCAGATCTACTTATCAAGGAGCAGCTCCAGGAGTAGCGCTATGGGGAACGCCTGGAGTAGTACCAGGGGCTGCCCCTGCTCGAAGCTCTGTGTCAGCATGGGTGAACTACTATTGGCGCCAAAACTACGATCTTGAAGAGATTTCTGCTGCTAATGCGCAAGGACAGCATATGAAATCGCGGCAGAGCAAGATGATCTGCCAAGATTTACCACGCGGTACTATTCCCGGTAAGTTGGTTCATAAGTTTTTGCAGGATGTGAAATTTGAGCGCCTTAAGCGCCGCGGCTTTACCTCTTACTTACAGCAGCAGGTGGTGCGACCTCTGGCTTCTTTCTCTTGTCATCAGCAGATCTTACGGCAGGTAGCTTATGACCCGGTCCGTCCTCTGACCTTATGGTTAAACGATATCTTGGAAGCGCCTATTATCGCCGGTTACTATCACTGCTTTGCTTTAGCAGATTTAGCCGAGCATAGCTATCTTAGCGAAATGGACTTTATTATGCCGAATAAGAAGTTTACTTCGCAGGATTTGGATGAGCTTTGTCAGGACTTTGCCCGCACGCTGATGCCAGAGCAAGAGGCTATGATTAAGCAGTTGCGCTTATCCCCTCAAATCTTACAAGGCTATGCTAATGGTGCCATTGATCTTTTATGTCGCTTTAACTTAAAGCGGCACCTTCAATTGCGTACCCGGCCTGATCTGCTCCGTTTAGTGCCTTTTAGCGAGAGTACAAAGCTCTTTACAGAGATGCAGGAGCTAGCGCAAGCACAAGCTGCAGCTTTAGCGAAGGGCACACTTTCCTGGGAGGACGCCGACCTTGAGCTTGATATTGCCTCGGCGCATTACATGTGGGAGCCGCAGCAGCTCCTTGATGATAGTGGGCTCAGCTTTGCAAGCTATGTCTCAGTGCCTTGGGTCAACAAAAGCGCCTCTTTGGGACGAGCCCAAGCTCTAGATAGCCAAGCTACAAGCGGCCAAGCTCTAGGCAGCCAAGCTCAAGGTGTGCAGGCTCCCGACGCGCAGGGTCCCGACGCGCAAGCGCCCGAGCATGCTCTTAGTAGTGCTAATATTCCTAGCGGCTGCTTCCCTTATCTTAATCAAAACGATTTAGATAATAAGGCCGACGCTTGGGCTAAGCATGTAGCGCGTATGGCTCAGGACAAGCTGAGTCAGGGCGCAGATGCTGCTCTTAGTAATGCGGATCTTAGTAATGCGGCTCAATCTAGCACCGCGGCAGAGAACGAAGCTGAGGACTTTAAGTACTATGTGGTTGACTATAAGAGCAATTACTTAGGCGACCACAATAGTGATTACTCCGTAGAGCGCATCATTGCTAATATCTATGAGCATCGCTATGACGTCCAATTCATGATCTACACCTTAGCGCTCTATCGCTTACTCAAACAACGTTATGGCTTAAGTGAAGAGACTGATTATGAAATTCTCAAAGATTTCTATGATCAGCATATTGGTGGCGTGGTTTACCTCTATCTTAGAGGCTTGCAGGCTAATTTTGAGCGCGATAAGGTTTCAACCGGTGTCTTTGCTACTAAGTTAGACTTTGCTTTGGTCAATCGACTTGACTATATCTTTGCTGAGGGCACGCCGGGCCAGGAAGAAGCAGCCGCAGAAGTTGCAGCAGAAGCGACAGCTGACGCTCACGAGCATACAGCTGATGCTAACGAGGAAACAGCTAATGCTAACGAGGAGACGGTAGATGCTCACGAACAGACAGCTAATGCTAACGAGGAGACGGTAGATGCTCACGAGCAGATAGCTGACAGTGGAGTAGTTGCTTCTAGTAGAGAAGCCGCGAAAGCCGCAGTATCTCTTAGTCCTGCTGACCCAGGTGTAAATGCCCCCACACAAATTGTAAGTTCAGCTTCAGCTCAGGAGGATGTTGCTCATGACTAAGCCTAATCAACCATTAGCAGATCAGCCTGATAGTGCTGGTGCTACTAAGATTAAGCCAGAGGGAGTAGAGGCTAGCTCATTTTCTCAAGCAGCGACTCCCGTAGCTCCAGCAATAGCAACGACTCCCGTAGAGCCAGCAGTAGCTGCTCTCGTAGCTCCAGCAACAGCAACGACTCCAGTAGCTCCAGCAACAGCTGCGGTTCCCGTAGCTCCAGCAACAGCTGCGGTTCCCGTAGCTCCAGCAACAGCTGCGGCGCCGGTGGGGATAGTGTGGCCGCAGAAAATTATGGGCTTTGATTTGCCACCATTAGCGCCGGAGCAAAGGGCCTTACTTTCTCCAGAGCAAGGCTCTGCATTGCCACCTGCGTCTTTTTCTCCTTTAGCTCTAGAACGTGGAGATAGTGCGGAGTATGGAAAGGGAGAAATGGCAGCACCATGGCATCATGCTCCTTTGTCTCAGGATGACGAATACTCGGCATATGGGGACTTAAACCCTCTGTTTGACCCCCGGGCTGAGGAAGATATTCCTCTGCCTGATGAAGATATGGCCCCTGAGCTCAGTGCTTTTGATCCTGCATATGCAGATAGCTATCCTGATGATAGCCACTATAACGATAGTTATCCTGATGATAGCCACTATAGCGGTAGCTATCCTGGTACTAGCTATCATGAAGAGTATTATCCCGAGAAAAGCACTATGGGGGCAACATCTGCAACTTATGGTGGAGCAAAGGGCGGGGCTTATCCAGATGATGAGGCAAACAACCAGGGATTTGCCGCGTCTGCTCCTGCGTTTGCTGCTGCCTCTGCTACGCCAGCTGCCGCTTCAGGGATGGCGCCAGCATGGGTGCAAGATGACTCACGTGGCTCGGACCGTGGCTATAGTTATGGTTGGCATCGCTATCGTAAGAGCAAAGATACCAATGCTGCAATTCAACGTTATCAGCGTGAAAAAGCCTTTTTAGCGCAACAAGGCTGGTATCAAGAGCCAGAGGCAGATATTGCTAATGCTAGTGCTAATGCTAATGCGAATGCTAGTGCGAATGCTAGTGCTAATGCCGTTAGTATAGAAGAGCTCATCGACGAGATTACTAATACTGAGTCTACTACTGCTGCTACTGCTTCTACTGTAGCTACTGCATCTACTGTAGCCGGGACGGCTTCTCCTTTAGTTGGAGCTGGTGCTGGTGTAGGGGCTACCCATACGCCGAGCTCTTTACAAGTGGTTAATGCCCATGGGGCGCAATTCCTCGTAAATGAAAGTGGTGACATCACCAGCATTAGCTCTGAGCCTGGCACTACGGTTTCGCTGTTCTGGGAACAACAAAAAAAGACCTATAGGGAGCGCGAGAGCCACGAGCGTGCTGCTTTACTAGGGGATAGCTCTCTTAGTGATGCGATAAAGCAGCCTCTTAAAGTAACCCGGGCTATGCCTAAAGAAGAGCTAGTTCACGCTATTAGTGCTCTGGCGCGAGCTCGCTATCGTCCTGAGGAAATCTATGCCGATCCTTTTTACTTTACTTCGGTCATGGGTTTACCAGCGCTCAAGCATCCCCGCTATCCTGAGGACTCCTCGCCAGACAGCGAAAGCGTAGCATCATCTGAAGACAGCGAAAGCGTAGCATCATCTGAAGACAGCGAAAGCGTAGCCTCATCTGAAGCACTAGTGGTGCCTATAGAGGGCGAGAGCGCGCTATCTTCTCAAGATAGTGCCAGTGCGTCTGAGGTGAGTGTATTTGCTCAAGAGAAGAGCTTAGCCAAAGAGAATGGTTTAGCTCAAGAGAAGAGCTTAGCTCATAAGCAGAGTTTATCTTCCTCTGAAGATAGCGTAGCAGTACCTGATCATAGTAGCTTACCTTCACTAGAGAGTGATGCTTTATCCGAGCCACCGGAAGAGCTTGAGTTTTCCCCAGAAGCTTTGGCTTTATTAAACACTGCTACTTATCAAGAGCTAAGTTACCTGCTTGATGATTTAGACAAAGATTTATTCCAGGCAGAAATCTTTTATCTGGCTAAGCAAAGCGGTTTAATTTCAGAGCAGAGTCTGTTAGTAGTGCTTTATTTAAAGCAGCACTATCCTTTAGGCAACTTCTTTGACCAACAAGTCTTTGATTTGCTGATTCTCTGCCTGCAGCAACATATGCAGGACGCCAATATCTGCATTAACTTAAACTCGCTTTATTCTATTTATGAGGTCATTGCGAAATGGCATAGTGATTTTGAGCATAGTGATGACTTCAAAAAAGTATTACAGCGGGAACAAAACCCTCTGCACAGCGGTGAGGTGGATATTAATATCCTCGTCAAAGAAGCCTTTTTAGCTTTAGTAGATTTCTATGCGCCCCGCTCGATTGCGGTGGTACAACAAGTCTTAGCTAAATCTCTAGCGGTTAGTGTTATCGACCCATCTAGTATGGGTCCTGGCATCGCGGCAAATGCAAGCACCGCAGTAACCGCGAGCTCCACGTCAACTGCAAGCACTGCAGAACATGCAAGCCCTGCGACAAATGCAAGCGTTGCAGCAACTGCAAGTGACGCAGCAACTGCAAGCACTGCAGAACATGCAAGCTCTGAGACAAATGCAAGCGTTGCAGCAACTGCAAGTGACGCAGCAACTGCAAGCACTGCAGAACATGCAAGCTCTGAGACAAATGCAAGCACCGCAACAACTACAAGTGACGCAGCAACTGCAAGCACCGCGGATGCTGACAGCAAGGCAGGAGCTAATAGCTTAGGAGGCTCTAATAGCTTAGCTGCGGCAGAGCTAGAGCCCGCTACTATTAGTGCTAGTAAGACAGGTGCGTTTGGTGTGGACACCCCTTTAGTCTTTGATTTAGGTCGTTTATATCATAAACGTAACTATCAATATGAGGTAGATATCGCCTCATATATTCAGAACTGCCATAGCAAGTTAGAGTTCTCGCCTGAGGAGCAAAATAAGCTCAAGCTAGCACTTAATATGCTCTTCCCTGAGGAACAGGCAACAACTGCTGCAAGCGCTAGCCCTCAAGAGAGCTTATTATTTAATAAGGATAATCTAGGAGGGTATAGCACTACCCCTAATGGGCAAAAGGTGGCTGTGGCTATGGCTACCACCTCTAACTTTACTGTTATCTCGGGCGGACCAGGTACCGGTAAGACTACGACAGTGTTCCGCATTCTCTTGCTCTTAATTAGTATGAGCAAACATAATCGTACTATTCGTCTCTGTGCTCCTACCGGTAAAGCGGCGGCGCGTATGGGAGAATCGATTGCGGAACAGCTGAAAAAGCCACAGACGCAACAGGTGATGCAAGAATTAGCCAAAATTTTTGATATTAGCGTTGAAGAAATTCGCTCTTTCTTGCCTTCAGAAGCGAAGACGGTGCATAAGCTTATCAACACCATCCCGCATAAGTCGCGACCTTTATACAATGAGCGTAATAAACTACGCTGTGATGTCTTAGTCGTCGATGAAGTATCGATGCTGGATCTGGCGATGTGTCATAAGCTCTTTATGGCGCTGGAACCAAATTGTAAGGTCATCTTTTTAGGGGATAAAGATCAATTAGCTTCGGTGGAGGCTGGTGCTCTCCTCTCAGAGCTCTGCGCCATTATTAATGAACCTGATATTAATAAGCGTATTGCCCCAGCTACCTTGAACTTTATTGCCTATATCACTGGTTACCATGCTCGTGACCTTAAGCATATTGCCGAGCATATCGCCTTATTAACTTATAGCTATCGCTCTAAAGATGTCCCTGAAATTGGTGCTTTAGCCCGCGCTATTAATGAGTATCGTAGTGACGATAAGCGCTTAGCCAATAGTCATGCTAGCCCTGAGGCCGCGGCCGCCCCTGCTTATGCAGCCGTCCCTGCTTATGCAGCTGCCTTGGATGCAGTCGCCGCCCCGGCCTCTTCTCCTGCTGCAGCATCTGCTCATGCAGCATCATCCTCGGATGCCTCTGCCTCAGTAGCATCTGCTTTAGGCGCAGCAACTACGGCGGTTGCCGCTCCTGTTGCTACTGCTATAGAGAGTGTAGCTACTGTTAATAAGCAAGCAGCATCAGACTTAAGTTCACTCACAGCTAAAGTTCCGCCACGTAATAAGCGTAGTCCCATTGAGAAGATGGAAGATGCCTTAGCCCAGGGAGATATTAACTTATACCTGGAGGGCTATAAGGGGCTCTATCATCGTCAGGCTAAGCAAAATAATGATGATCCTACTGCTCGTCCTTTATCTCACGGACAAAAGCAGATCCTCAATCTCTTCCGGGAATGCAAACGCCAACATCAAATCAAGCAGCAACAGCAAAAACTCAATGCAGTGATAGCCTCCCAGGCTAGTGCAGTTGCGAGCTCGGCTGAGGAGGGCACAGCTGCTAATGCTCAGACGAGCACAGCTGCTGCTAATGATAATGCTGGTACAGCTGCTGCTAATGCTAAGGCGGGCATAGCTGCTAATGATAATGCTGGGACAGCTGCTGCTAATGCTAAGGCTAGTAGTGCTGCTGCCAGCGCTGGTGATGTTGCTGCCGGCGCAAATAGTACTGAGGCGGGGGCAAATAGCGGTAGCGCCAATGCTCTGGCAGCGGTGCGTATCGCGGACGATCCTGCTATTGCGCTCTTACCTCCTCGTGATGGTAAAGATTTAGCCGCATGGCGAGAGCAAGTAGCCGAGGCAGCGGTAACTCCTACCCGTAGTGATAATTACTCGCGCTTCCTCCAATTGCTGGCGCAGCGTAACTTTGTGGTGAGCTCGGACCCGCATGAGTGTAGTGAGCTGTTCAAGGCTATGGATCAATATCGTATCCTTTGCTCTAACCATAATGACCCTATGGGCGACCGCCTCTTAAACCAAGCTATTGAGAAAGCGGTACAAAAGCATTATTACCAGGGTAAGAATCTGCCCCGCTATCGCTCAGGTGAGTTCTTTCCCGGCCAGATTATTCTCATTACCAAGAATGATAAAGAGCTCAATCTCACTAATGGTGAAGTAGGCTTTTGTGCTTTTGTGGAAGATAGCTCGAGTAGCACTGCTAGCGCCGATTTAGCTAGAAGTAACACTGCTAGCTCGGGCCTTAGGAGCACCACTCCTTCAACTCATACTCTAGCTTCTGCTAGCTATGCCTTAGAGGCTGAAGATAGCTTTGGCAGTATCAGTAGACCAGGTCGCTCTAGTCGTGGTGGTAAGTCTAAGTTTGATAAGAAGAAAGAGCGGGACTTGTCTGCGGCTGCAGCCAATCAAGACGGAGCTCATGAACGTAATCTCCGTATCTTTATTCCTATGGGCGTAGAAGAGCGAGATGGCGTCCAAGTTACTAAGGTGAATATCATTTCGCATATGTTAGTCACCTCTTATGAGACGGGCTATGCTATGTCTATTCATAAGTCGCAGGGCTCGGAATATGACAAGGTCACGATTGTGATGTCTAACAACATCAATAGAGTGTTGACACGTGAGCTTATCTATACCGGTATTACCCGTGCCAAAAAGCAAGTGCAAATTGTGGCTAAGACTGGTGTCTTTTGCTTTGCGGTAGAGCATCCTACTTATCGTGACAGTGGTTTAGCGGAGCGCTTGCTGCGGTTTAACCAAGCTCATCAGCCAAGCTAAATGGCCAAGTGCCTCAGCCTAGCTTCTCAGCCAAGCGCCTTTGCACTGCTAACCAACTTTGTGCTCAAAACAGGATAACCTTGCTTATAAGGTAAGGAATCTTTACAAGCACGGCAGGTGAGCTTTGTGAGCAAGCTAGGTTAGCTTGGCTAACCAGGCAAGCTCACTTTGAGCTTTGATAGAAGAAAAGCCAACCTTGCTTATTAAGCAAGCCAAGCTTGTTAAGAGCATGTTATTACTTGTGGAAAGAAATATGTGACACCTGGCCCAGCAGCTATGACTCCATTACTTACAAGCAAGCCGCACCAAGTGTCACATATATCAGTCAATGAGTAATAAGCAAGCATGTTAAGAAAGCAGGCTAAGAAGTCATGCTAAGAAAGCAGGCGTACCTAGGAAAGTTGCTTTTTGCTGCATGCTGCATGCTGTTGGCTGCATGCTGTTGGTTGAGTGCTGTTGATAGCATGGGCTTGCGCCGGGGAATTGAGGCGTGCTTATTGCGACTTGTAGCTTAAGCACGGTAGCTTACGGCGAGTAGTTAGCTATCTGCTTAAGCTGGTTAGGTTGCAGCTTGCAATTTGCTATTTGGCGTTTGCTGGTTGAGACTTGTCTCTTGAGTATTAGCGTTTGCTGCTTGTATCTAATGGCTTACTGTTTGTCTTGGATAGTTTGCTTTTTGTGGTAGGGCTTGGGATGGAATTTTGGGGCTCTGTGCTCGTGCCGCTTTAAGGAAAAGTTAGGGAAAGGTAGGGAAAGTTAGATTGCATTAAGAGTGGTTAAAGATAGCACACGAAAAAAGATTGCGCATAAACGCCATATTTATCGTGTTTATTGTGGTGTTGGCAAATTTTTTATAAAAAATTTTAAAAAAAGTGTTGACGTAGGATTAGAAATCCGTAAAATGTGCATCCGTTGTCAGGCACAACAGCACAAACAAGTAAAAAGCTAAAGCAAGTAAGCTTAGCAAAACTTAGTTTGTCGTGTTTTGATAATCTCCAAGCCCAGCGCTTGGGAGTTCTTTAAAAGTTTAAGTACAGACAATCTGTGTGGGTTCTTTAAGTTAAGAAC
>Cebus_capucinus_imitator_PRJNA485217_SSR093__coassemble_282_pt1 | contig 28827 bp, 15 predicted proteins | sample Cebus_capucinus_imitator_PRJNA485217_SSR093__metabat2_low_PE_002 | metagenome-assembled genome bin Cebus_capucinus_imitator_PRJNA485217_SSR093 | reverse complement strand
TCCTTGCTACTTGGCTGGACTCGTAAATTGCACAAAACCTTTTTCCACGCCCCTAAGGGGCGTGGCCCCTGTTTCATTGGTATCGTTGAAAATTACCTAATTGCCTGAATTTCATGTGATTTATTGTGGTAGGCAGGAGAAGAGATATAGATAGAGATACAGAGATACAAAGATACACCAGCCTGAGACGAGCAGTCCTGCGGTCACGACTTAGTGGCGGATATGTATTGCGGAGTGCTCAAGGCGAACGCCGCAGGGCCAGGCGCGCTAGAGCGCCAGAGCCTGGAGAAGGGAGCTCTAAGTGTATTAGTGCTCTTGGGTAAGCGGAAGCGAGAGGTGGTTCTAGCAAGCAGAGGTGCGGCGCTTTACTAGAAAGCGATGGCGCTTTACTAAAAAGTTGGGGCGCAGCACTTTACCCACAAAGTGGGGGGCACAGCCCTTTACTAGAAAGTAAGGCGAATGCGACAGTAGTGCGCAAAGAAAGCCTGCTCGGCTGGCTTTAAGCGATAAAAGCGCTCTCTAATATTATAAAGACCATCCACAATCTCTTCTATGAGGCTCGCCTGACGTGCTTCTAAGATTTGCGGTAAGAAGTTAGCAGTATACGCAAGATCTTCGTGATAGGCCTTATTCTCGGCAATGCGAACTAAGGCGTCCGGATTCTCGCAGATATGGAGCAGGAGCTTATGCCCATTATTGATATCTTTAGGGCTAGCTTTGCGATTGAGGTAGAGATAGGGAGTGTAATTAGGACGCTTAAAGAGAGCACTATGCGCTGTCTCTAAGCTTCTTAAGAAATTCTGGTCACTAGCCACAAAGTCTGCTGCTACCTGTAACTCCATGAGGATATCACGATCCTGATAGGCCGATGCGGTAGTGCTTGGTGCAGATACAGCGCTATGGGCTGACGCTTTATGGTTACGAGCTGCACTTGCCTGAGGAGCATCAGAGGGGATCCAGCTGCTATTAGCATCAGCAGCAAATGAGCCCATATCTACCATGCTATTAGCCATGGCGACATTCATGTTCTGAGCACTCTTGCGACCTTTACCAAAGAGGTTAAATCCCTTAAACATAGCGCTTTTTGCTTAACTCCTTAAAAGAATATCATGCCTAGACCGCCACTTTACTGAGTTCTCGTAGCATTGCTTTTGAGTATCGCTTTAGCACAAGCTCTCGCAGCATAGCTTTAACACATGCTTTTGAGCATCGCGTTTTATAGCTAGTAGGTTCTAGTGATTGTTAGTAGGTAGAGGCTGGTACTTATGTTGTTTCCTCATTACGGCATAGCGATTTTGAGTCTGGGGCTTTGCTTGATTGTGTTTTGGATATAGCTAGTGATGGGGGCTTACTCCTTGACTAGTTCAGTTTAATTTAGTGTGGTTAAGCTTCATCTTCATGTTTCTTTGATTTGCTAATCGGGGTAAAAGCAGTTAATAGCTCAAAGCATTGAGTAGACTAATGTTATACCGTGCTGATGCGCTAAGTTGCTGATGCATCTAAGCTGAAGATACATCTAAACTGTGGCGCAAATAGCCTTACTTACCAGGAATTTACAAGTAACTACATTGTAGGAACTACTTTGCTGTAATTACCTTGCAGTAATTAGTTTGCTGATACTTCCTTGTCCTTGCGTGCTGATGACGCCGATGACGCTGATGACCTAAACCTTAGAGAAATCACTCTTATATCGCAACTAGCTGCATCTAGCTAGCTCAATTATTATCGCGCGATCTTATATTAAGTCCATAGATATAAGGCAAAAATGCCATGTTTTTGGGCCTTTTTATCATGATAAATTTTAGCAACAATAGCGCTATGCCTAGATAAATCTGACCATCTGCTCTAATCATTAACCGCAATGAAAATCCTGATTTTTAAGGCTTATTTACGCATCATGTCCTCATCAGGGGGCCCACTCATACGGTGTTGTCTTATCTTGTGGGGTAAAGAGGGGTACTTAGTGGTAAGAGGATGAGGTTAGCTTGCGTAAGTAAGACATCCAAAGACCAGCTATAGGGCTGAAGGCAAGTTAAGACAAGTTCCAGAGATTAAGAAAGCTAAAGAAGGGCAAGACAGGCCAAAGCAAGCTAAGCAAAGCTATCTTGACTATGACAGGGTAAAGCAAGATAAGACAGGCTATTTTGACTATGACGAGCCAAGATGGACTAAGACAAGCTACTATTGACTAAGACAAGCTAATATTGACTAAGACAAGCTAATATTGACTAAGACAAGCTGCCGGAGTGGAGAGGCTTTAGTAGGATAAGAACAGGTTTTCTGCTTATCTGCATAAGCCGGAATGCTGATAAGCGGGGATAGGAGCAGTAGTTCGGATAGAGACAAACCCCAGGTTATACCTGGGGCTTGATTAGCAGCAGCGCCTCCTGATAGCCGTCGCTAGACCGCATGGTTACAGCAGGGCTACAGCCTGGAGTATGGGCTACAACATGGTTATAGCTTGGCTACAGCCTGGAGTATGGGCTACAACATGGTTATAGCTTGGCTACAGCCTGGAGTAGGGGCTACAGCTTCACTGAGCTGATGTGCATCATTACTGAGCTTTTGCACAGCATCATTGCGCTTATGCTACAACAGCGAGGCGCCAGCAGGAGCCGCGTGTTATGCCGTGCTCAGCCTCGCACCAGGGTGCTGCCGTGCGGTTCTTAGGCGTTGGCGGGGGCACTAAAAGCAGCAATAGCATCCTCAATACGCTTAAAGGTGCGCTCGCGGCCCACCATTTCCATGGTGTCACCAATGCCAGGGCTGGTTGGTGTACCGGTCATGGCTAAGCGTAATGGCTGGCCTACTTTACCCATGCCTACTTCATGCTGCTTAGCTACAGCTTCTAAGGCCGCATCAATAGCTTTTGGCTGCCACTCAGGGAGAGCTTGTAAAGCCTTGAGGCTGTCTTGCAGAATCTCGACCGAACCTGGTTTAATCCACTTCTTCACCCCGGCAGCATCATAGCCGGTAAGGTCTTCAAAGTAGCAACGCGCCTTTTCCGCCATTTCCTTTAAGGTGTGGGTACGCTCGCAGTAGTTAGTCACCACCAGCTCTAAGTTAGGGCCAGCGACCTTATCGGTATCGATACCTAAGCGTGCTAAGTGCCATTTGAGCTCAGCGGCTACTTCAGCGCGTGGTAAGCTCTTCATGTACTGTGCATTCAGCCACTCTAATTTCTTAGTGTTAAAGCTCGATGCCGACTTGTTGATCTGCTCTGGGGTGAATAATTCGATCATCTCTGGTACCGAGAAGATTTCCTGGTCACCATGGCTCCAGCCTAAACGGACTAAGTAGTTTAAGAGAGCCTGTGGTAAGTAACCATCTTCGCGATACTGCATGACGCTCACCGCACCATGACGCTTGGAGAGCTTGTTACCATCATCACCTAAAATCATGGCAACGTGGCCAAACACAGGCTCTTTAGCCCCTAAGGCACGGTAGAGATTAATCTGGCGTGGGGTATTGTTGACATGATCGTCACCACGAATGACGTGGGTAATGCCCATATCATAATCGTCGACCACCACGCAGAAGTTATAGGTAGGGGTGCCATCCGAGCGCTGAATGATGAAATCATCTAACTCGCTATTTTGGAACTCGATATGGCCTTTAACCATATCGTCAAAAACAACTACCCCGGTCTCAGGATTCTTAAAGCGCACCACATAAGGAGCATTAGCATCATGCTTTTCGTGATTATGACGGCAGTGACCATCATAGCGTGGCTTTAAGCCTTGCTCCATCTGCTTGGCGCGCACTTCTTCTAAGCGCTCTTTCGAGCAATAGCACTTATAGGCCTTACCCTCGGAGATAAGCTGCTCAATGACTTCCTTATAGCGGTCAAAGCGCTTGGTTTGATAGTAAGGACCCTCATCCCAATTGAGGTTGAGCCATTCCATCGACTCTAAAATGGCGTCAATAGCAGGCTGGGTGGAGCGCTCGCGGTCAGTATCTTCAATACGTAACACGAATTCACCATTACAGTGACGAGCATACAGCCACGAGAATAAAGCCGTACGGGCGCCGCCCACATGTAAGTAACCCGTAGGAGAGGGGGCAAAACGGGTCTTAACCTTAATCTGTTCCATCAGCAACTCTCAGTGATGCAGTAAGCTAAGCCAGGTAGTAGCACTAGTGATGCGGGGCGCCAGGATGACCATCGGGCTTTTCTCTAGTAAGTAGTGCTAGAGGTACTGCCGCTAGTGGCCGCATCTGAGGGGCTGTTGGCAGAACCTGTGGCTCTGTTGGCAGAACCTGTAGCTCTGTTGGCAGAACCTGTAGCTCTGTTGGCAGAATCTAATGGCCTGTCTCTCGTGCTTTTCCTAATAATTAGGCTCAGAGGCACTAAGCCTGGGGTTTAACCTGGTAATTAGGAGCAGCGCGGCTGTCCCTGTTTAGGCTACTTGAAGCTTAAGGCTTAACTGCGTGATCTCATGCGGAGCCACTGTGATGATAATGGCTGCCGTCTTGGGATAAATACTTCGTTTACCTGCTTTTAGCCATGGTAGAGCTCTTACTTGTTAGCTTTAGCTATTTTTAGCCGGGGCCATCTTGTTAGCTTCAGCTATCTTGTGAGCTTTAGCTATAGTTCACGCTTCAGGCGGAAACAATAGTTCAAACAAGGGCTCAAACATGGCATTTACCAGGGCAAATAATACCACAATCCCACTTTAGCCACTGCACTCATAGCATGCTTAAGCTAATTTGGCTAAGAGTAATAGTTGTTAGGGGCTATATTTTCCCTGCTCAATATTCTTTATGAGTCATAGTTGCTATGCTTTATTTCCACTATGGCATGCTTCTTTGAAGGAGCCACTTACCTTAGCAAGATCTCATTAGTGAGCTCTCTTTAGCTAGCTCTCTTTAGCTAGCTCTAGAGAAAGAGCAGGGCAAGATCTTATGAAGATAGTAAAGCTACTCAAGCTCTCTGCCATTATTCTTAAGAATTGGTTTCATTTATTAAATATGTAAAGGTAGCTAAGTTCACCACTGAGCTTATCTAAAGGCTAGATAACGAAGCACCACCAACTTGGGCCAATGGGGGGAAGTGCTAGCAAAGCATCATCTTCGGGCTGCTCTGACACTGTCTATGACATGCTTCTGTGTTTTCTGCTTTTTGAGGTTTTGCGGGGGGATGGCTTTAAGGTCAGGATGTGGTGGCTTAAGCTCAGGTTGTGGGACCTTAAGGCCAGGTTGTAGCGGGTTGCCCACAACAACTATGCAGCTATGCAGCTATTAAGCATAGCCAGTTTATGCTAGCTTGCGTCAACTCTAGCCTACTGAAGGTGCTGCTATGGTTGCGGCAGCAAAGACAGCAGCCATGTTTTTATCTGTGGCAGCAGTGGCAGTGGGCAGTCTGTTGATTTGTATTTGCTCTAGCTACTGCTACCAGGCGCTAAGACATGGAAGAGGTTTTATCATGTACTGAGCTGTCCTCATTCTCCGCAGCTATATCGTCCGCTGTTGGGACAGCGTTATTATCTCGGAGCGTGAGGTGGTTCAAGTCAGCGATAGGCTTACACTTGCTTAACTTCAGGCAGATACCTTTAAAGGTACTATCTTCAGTAAAGTTGCCGATATAAAGCAAGTATTGGCGGCAAATTTCAATGAGCTCATGACGAGTGTACTGCATGTTAATGTTAATCACATTAAGATGCGCGTAGCTTACCGCTCTGTTATGGCTGATCGCATTATAGTAGGAGAGAAGATTCTCCGCTAACTCTGTCAAGCCCTGGAGTTCAGTATCGCTAATATTAGTATTAACATCCTCCTCTTTCTCCCATTCCAGCTGCATGTTCTCGTCGCTAAAGAATTGACTTCGCTTGTCTTCCTCCAGATGGAGGTAGCGATTAGCGAGATCAAGTTTATGGCTAAAGCGGCCACACACACCACAGCTTTGGTAGAGTTCTTTGATAAAAGCATCTACATAGTGTTCGAGAAGCGAACAGAGCATAGCCATGACAACCGAGATACGGTTAAGCTGATAGAACAGCTCTTCGTTATCGACAATGGCTTTACGGGTGAGATAGGAACCATAGAGCTGCTGTACCTCACTGAGGCTTATCTCATCGTAGATATAGAGGTCGTAGATATAGCACTCACGATTGATGGCCTCAATCTTTTCTTTGTTGAGTAAAAAGACCTTAACGGGATCAGGGGCTGGTTCTGGGATAAAGTATAGCAACTGCTCTAGTGTAGGCGGATTAGTGATAATCCCTAGCTCAAATTGTTGCAAGAATTTATATAAGAGCTGGCTCTTTTCTCTTAAGGTAGGAATGGTTTCAGAGGTAACCTGCAAAATGAGCTTGCGATATTGCTTTAATTTGCGGGTTAGCTTAGCACTGGCACTAGAACTCTCACGCACTTTAGGCGAAGCTGACTTTTTAGCTTCAGCCATGTTATTAGCCTCAGCTAAAGTACTTTCATTAGGTGCGATACCAGCTAAAGAGTTAGGCAGCAGTGACGAGTCAGGCAGCGGTGACGAGTCAGGCAGCGGAGCAGAGTTAGCAGCGCTAGAGGCACTCGTAGTGATCATAGTAGCACGCTTAGCTTCTTCAGCTGCGTCCCCTGTTGCCTCAGTCTCAGCTCCGGCTGTCTTTATTTCTTGTCCGGGTCTGGCTCCCAAGCTTTGTTCCGTGGTTGCCATCGACCCTAGTTCTGGCGTTGTTCCATGGCTTTGTCCTGGCGCTATCCCCGTACTTTGTTCTTGAGCCATCTCCTGACTTTCTAGGGACTCTTGCTCTGGTTGGAGACCAATCTGCGTATCCATACAATCAGTCGAGATGACTTGCGAATTTACCAGATCATTAATGCTCTGGTTTTGATAGGGAGCGCTTGCGCTAAGCTTCTGCTCTTTATCAACAATGTGATTAAGCTTGCTTAAAGCCAGAGATAAGGCATTTAAGCGAGCCATAGGATTAGAGTAGGTAGACTTACTCTTTACTACAGTCTTATTCTTCTTTGCTGGAGTTTTCTTCTTAGCCAAGATGATGTTCCTTACTCTAATGCCTAAAGCTAAGCTAACTTAGTCTTAGCCTGGTTATATAAGCATGATAAATCATTGCTAAGTGGATCAACTAGGAGCTTATCTGCTGCTATTGAGCTTAGCTCTAGTATTGTATTAGCACTTTACTAGCTTCGCATTTTGTATTGCGCTAGTTTTGCGTTATGACCGCGCTAGCTTAGCGCTATGACTACGCTAGTTTTGCGTTATGACCGCGCTAGCTTCACTTTTGCAGTGCTCTCATATTGCTTCAATACTGATCTATCTTTGCGTTAGCTTTGCTTTAGCTTAGCAGTTAGTACTGCTCTTGCATCGCGTTAGTTTTGCTATAGCGCTATGAGGCTATATAAAAGCTAACTTGAGGCCATCTCTACCATTTTCTTTCCCATGAGTTAAGGATGTGCTATAAGGAACACCATCAGGCTAAGCTTAGTATGACTAAGCACTACCTATTACATCCAGTGCTATAAAGCATCTGGAACTAAATTATCTTTGTGTACGGAAAATAACAGCATTAATCCTATTACATCTTATCATACCATAGGCTCACCTTTAGACTTTAGCAGCTTTTAATTGCCATTAAGCTAGCTTTACCTTGTTTTTAGCCTATCTCTAGGGCTCTTAATATGGACTTATTCCAAATATTACACTAGATTTTTGAGTCTTCTTAAAGCTTTCTTACCTTTATTTTGGCATAAATAGTGGTGAACGTATCAAAGTAGCTCCTTAATATATCAGCTAGGCACAGCTTATGGTGGCGTAAGCAAGAGTAGGGCTAATGCTTGGGTAAGCCGAGCGTGCGCTTAAGTAAGAGATATTTTGAGACTAAGTATGAGAAAGATTGAGCTCCAGGGATAAGCGCTTGAACCCCTGTAAAAAGCTCTCTTGTGTAAAAAGCTCTCTTGCTCTGCCCTAGAATGATTAGTCCTAGGAAGTGTAGCCTTGGGTTAAGAGCTCTAGTGCTTGGGCTAATAGCTCTGGATCATGCAGATTTAACTGGCCTTGCTCTAACTTAGCCAGAGTTTGGTACTCGCTTAATTGCTTACAAAGACGCTGGAGCTTTTGGTTAGGAGCATCATGTCCTAAATCTAAAAGGCATTGTCTGGTCTGCTCTAAGAGCTCATGGCGCTTGTATTTCTCATGAAATGAGAGGACATTAAAGAGTGCATGGTCAACTCCAGGCTCTTGCACTAAGCTCTCATAGTACTCCAAGACGATTTGAGTTAAGCGGATAACAGTACGTATTTCATCCTGGCTTAGTTCGGCATGTACTTTAGTCATATCCTGCCAGAACACTTCCATATGATGCTCGTTAAAGAAAGCGGCGCGCTCTGCTTCAGGTAATGCCAAGTATTGCTCGGCTAAGTGGCGGCGCTTGCTATAGTGTAATCCTACTGCGGTGATAGCTGCAATGTAGTAGAGCTGCTCTTCGGCGGTCTCTTTAATCGATTTTCCTACGAGGAATAGAGCTTTGCTCTTTTCGCGCAGCTGCCAAATGCGCTCATTGTTGTCGGCAAGAGCTTGGCGGGTGAGATAAGAACCATAGCGGTTTTGCAAGTGGTTCATATCAAAGCGCTGGTAGAGTACCTGACTATAGCCAAAGCTCTCCCGGAAAATGTCTTTTAACTTAGTGTGGTTAGCTAAATAGAGGGGAGTTGGGTCAGGGAATGGCTCGATCATTAACTGCTTAAATTCCCAGGCCATAGCATAGCCAGCTGTACGATCGTCTTCTTTCTCCGCTTTACGCCAAATCTCGCGTAATTTGTCAGAATGCCCACGCCAGAGCGGCATAAAGTCTGTGAATACTTGTTCGACCAAAGCCTCATATTGCTCTAGTTTCTGCTGGAGCATAGCACTAGAACTATCTAAGAACGCACTAGTAGCACTATCGTTTAGTATGCTGTCATTAGTGGTAGCAGCACCGCTTTCTGCACTAAATGTGGCATTATCTTGAAGATTGGTCATGTCTCTATTCCCTGTTAGTCCCAGTGAGGACTGGGATAATCTTTGCGGTTACTGTTTATGTAGGGGCATGTGGCCTTACCTGAGTTTACGCACCAAATAACTAGCGTCGTATTAGTTAGTCCACCATCAGGGGTGGGCGCAGTCTTGCTCTATGCCTCTTTCTGACTCCATCTAAGTAACGGCAGTAAGTTCTCTCTTTAAACCAAGAAGCGCTGACGCAGTATCTCCTAGGCATCTCTCATATTCTGACAATAGCTACTATGCTGTAGCTAAGCAAGCTACAGCTCTGTAAGTCACAGCTAAGCAATCCATAGCTAGCCAGGCAGTGCTCATGTTCTGCTCTGCTATCTGCTATCCAGGCAGCAACTATCTCTTAGGAGATACTGTATCCAGGCAGCTGTTATATCCAGGATATGGCTATACCCTGGTATTTCTCTTTTTCTTGCTTTGGTAATGACAAACAAGGTGTTTATTTCTCGCTATATAAGCCTTTTTATGCATCCCCAACATCTTAAAAAGTAAATTTATAATGCTGTGGCGGAGTAATGATTACGGCTTGTCTAGAGGAAAAATCGATGTTTAGGCACATCCGAGATTAAATGATGTAAATCTGATTGCTAAAGCAAGTTTTTGGGGCCGTCCCCATATCTTTACGTTAGGCATATCCAGGGGGCAGCCTTGGCTTAGCTTAGATTAGCTTAGCCTAGCTTAGTGTTACTGCATAAGATGACCTCTTATATCCGGGGATAGGAGCTTTAGCTATAGCTAAGTACTATTACCAGGGCTCTATGATACATGTCATACCGGCAACTTATCCATGAGTAAGAGCTAGTGATGCTACTACGCTATGCCTTAGGTAATCCTATGCCAGGTCTTAGGTGCTCTTACGCTATGCCTTAGGTAATCCTATGCCAGATCTTAGGTGCTCTTACGCTATGCCTTAGGTAATCCTATGCCAGGTCTTAGGGCCTCCTATGCCCTGCCACGTGGTGCTACTGCTCCACTTAAGCCAAGTCATCTCAGGTTAGGTCAAACTAAGCTACGTTAACCTTAGCTAGGCGCATTGAGCCAAGCAATGCTGGTTGGCGCAAGCCTGGCGGCGTTAGTGAGCTTATCTTGGCGCTTTAGCAGATAGTTTGCTCTATGTGGTGAAGCTAGGCCTTCTTATTTATTAAGCAAAGTAAGGTGGTCATCATACAGCAAGATGATGTAGCAATATTTGTGACAAATTAATTTTATCTATAGGATTAGCTAGAGGGCTAGGTCTAATCTCGCCATAAATTACGAGAAAAGCGGTGATGAGCTGGGATAAACCATGATATGTAGTGCTGAGCTGGGATAAGCCATGATATGTAGTGCTGAGCTGGGATAAGCCATGATATGTAGTGACAAACTCGGGCTACGCGGGGGTATGTGCAATTTTTTGGCTATTTCTTTGGATGAGGTAAGCCCAGTAGGGCTGAGGATAGTCATGAATGCGAAATAAGTCCCCTTTTTACCTACGTGGTTAGGTGTGCTCTTTTTCTGAGGAGATGGGACTCTCTTTATCTGTGCTGTTGGGAGGAGTTGTTTCTTAGTGGTGGAGATTATCTTTATCTGAGGATAGATCTGGAGGAGTCATAGCGTCATCTTAATTAGCGCCATAGTAGCGCCATAGTAGAGTCATTTGAGTACTACTGAGAAGCGCGACCACAGCTAGCTTTTTCCTTAGCTTAGTAAAGACTATAGTTAGGGTATATAGTTTTAGGCAAAAATTTCAGAGAATTAGGCTTAGTCTGTTTAAGCATTTCTATTTAATATTATGGACAAGGGCGCCGCAGGGCTTGCTGATAACAAATAATGCTGATGACATTAAGGCGGCGCTCCTCATTAGTTTAAAGAAATAATCGCTTATATAGTTGTCTCCCAAAGTGACAAAAGAGGGCACCGCTTAAAGAGCCAACTGAGTGTAGGCTCCCCATACTCAAGAAATTAGGTGTTAAGTATTAGTACGGAGTCTGCCCCCGCTCTTTGTATGTAATGTGGCTTGCTGCGCATACTTGTATTTGCTGCGCATACTTGTGGTAGCTGAGCCTTATCAAGATTGTTATCAACATTGCTTGGGCATCATGATACTGGCTTAATATGCTCAGATGTTAGGTTTTACCTAGAGAAAGTGTACTTCCGGTTGTAACCACCATAACTATCTTTTTCTAGCAATCAAGTGAAGTCGTATGGTGGTTAAGCAAAGTGAGCTCTAGATAAGGATGCTTCTTTAGGTGACAAAGCTAGCGTAGTTAAGCATGGTTTTTAGGGGCTATCTCGCCACGTTAGAGAGAGCTCTTTTTTATAGGATAGTGCCAGATTAGTTTTATCGAGATGATGAGGGACTAAAGATGAGTAGCAATAGTCAGGATGTAACCGCTGCTGTGGCGTCCTATAAGGTTACTAAACTTGAAGAACTCAAGACTTTTGCTGTAGGTGAGAGCAATGTCGCTTTTGCCAAGTTCTTTGTTGGTCAAAGCTACCTCAATCGCTATGAGACTGACCAAGTAGGTGTGGCTAATGTGACCTTTGAGCCTGGCTGCCGTAACAATTGGCATATTCACCACAAGAGCGTGCAGGTGTTAGTGGTCGTAGCCGGTTTAGGCATTTACCAAGAAGAGGGTAAAGAGCCACTGCTTTTAAAGCCAGGCATGGTGGTTAATATCCCACCTGAGGTGAAACATTTCCACGGTGCTATTGCTGACAGCTATATGCAGCATCTCTCGGTGGAAGCTAAGGGTATTGAGGGATCTTCCCATGAGTTTATGGAGCCAGTTGATGATGCCCATTATCAAGCGGCTCTCAAGCAACTCGGTTTATAAACAGCCAGGAATCTGCGCAACGAAGCAATGAGCAAACAGCAATTAAGCTGTAAGTGCACTGTAAGTGCGCTGTAAGTAAGCTGCAAGAAGTGATTAATCTGCAAGCACGCAGCAAGTGTCTTGCTTAAGCTTAGCTTGCTTCATATTCTGCTTAGCTTGCTGAAGCTTATCTTGCTCATAGTGCTTCTCCAAGTTTCTTTCCCTAAACTTTCTCTTAACCGATAGGAGAAGCTAGGCATAGCTAGTACATTAAGTACTATCTTGCTTAGTGTCTCCTCTTTATTTATGCCAAGTTCTGCTGGAGTTATCTGGCAGAACTTTTTTATTTTGTGGCCTAAGAGGGGTTACCGAGACAGTATGGCTAATGCCCCTTACAGCTGATTAGCAGATTGGTTTAGAGGCATGATGCTGCTGTTTTAATAGCACCTGGAGCCTGTCTGGGGTTGGCCCAGGCAGGTATTTGCTATGGTGAAGAGTGAGTGTATTGCTCCGCGCTTGGAGCTGAGTAAAGTTTGTTAAGCGGAAATAGGTGTAGATACGTGGATAGCCGCTTGCTCGTTAGCATGTGCACAGGCATCAGCTAGCGATTTTCCTTGGATCAAGGCGGCACAGAGATGGCCGACAAAGCAGTCACCTGCACCATGAGTGCTGATAAGCTTAACCTTTTTTGCAGGAATTTGGCCATGCAGAGCTGTTTTAAGTACCTTAGCTGGGGTGGTGGTAGCTTGACAGTTTTCACTGTGACGAGCCTGTTCATTGGTGTTAGTGGCGCTCGCGTAAGCTACCCCAGATCCTCCCGCGGTAACTACTACGTGTGGGAAGCGTGCTGTTAAGGATAGGGCAGCTTGCTCCGCGGAGTTAAGGTCATTAACTGCTTGCCCTGAAATACCCTCAGCCTCAATTTGATTGACAATCAGGACATCAATCAAGCGACTAAACTCAGGGGACATGGGGCGTACTGGAGCCGCATTAAGGCATACTAATAAACCGTGCTTATGGGCTTGCGTAGCTGCAATGATATTGGTTTCTTCACTGACTTCATTTTGCAGGATCAGCGCTCCTGCTCCCTCATAAATATGGTTATCTTGCAAGTGCGTGGCACTGATTTTAAGGTTAGCACCAGAGACGATTACGGCCGAGTAGTCACCACTGCCATCACTCAGTGCTACCGACATGCCTGAGCCACAATGAGGGATAGTAGCAATGTGTTGCGTATCGATATGGGCTTGTTGTAAGTGCTCTAGTAAGAATGGAGCAAAGCTATCATCACCAACCGCACCCACCATGGTTACGGTACAACCTGCCTTAGCAGCAGCTACAGCTTGATTGCCACCCTTGCCACCAAATTTAGGCTGCCAACTTTTCCCGGATAAGGTCTCACCAGTAGCAGGACGACGATCGGCAGTCACAAAAATATCATAGTGGAGACTACCTGCTACCACTACTTTAGGTGCATCCTTATTCATATCTAAATCTTCCTATTAAGGCTAAAGTGACGCTCGTTCTTTAGTTGTGCGGGGATGGTCATGTCCTTAGCGCAAGTGTGTCCGAGAAGCTAGAGACATGATAGTTATGGCTCTATAGTGGTTCTTGGTGATACTTATCTTGTAGTGTTTTACTCAAGAGATGAGGCAAAAGATTAAGGTACAAGGTGAGTATGAGCTCAAAAAGCCATGACATAGATTTTGGTTACATTACTACTATGAGGTAGAGTATCTTTGCTCATAATGAAGCCAGAAGGGGCTTGTCTTCGGGGCGACCACACGTATCTGCTATAAGACGAGCAAACTAACTAATGATAAAAAAGAAAGAAGTTATTTTCCTTTGTTACTAACACCCGGTAGTCACAACCGTAGTTATGGAAATACTAATCGTGATTGCTTAGACTATAGTGTTAGCGCAGAATTAATTATGAATTTGAGCCAAGAGCTGTTTACTACAGCTGAGTATGGCACCTTACTATTAAGTATTGCTGTGTGCTGTTAAGTATTACCGTTTACTGTTAAGTATGGCTGCGTGCGGTTTAGTAGTATTGATTGCTCTTTTACTACTATGTAATCACTTGCAGTGCTGTCCTCACTTAATTTCGTTAAGTTATTGCAGTGAATCCTGAACTAAGTGTGAACCTATGGTAGTGGTAGGACTATGGTTAAGCGCTAGCAAGAGCCATGTTATAAATATGGCCCTATGCAGAAAATAGATGCTGTTAAGGTGACTATGCTTGTAGTTATGGTCTGTAATCCCACAAGTTAGGGATAGCACCAGCTGGTGGCAATAAAATATTGGTGAGAGCAATGGCTTGCGACACCAAAGAATGGTGAGAGCAATGGCTTGCGACACCAAAGAATGGTGAGGACAATGGCTTGCGACACCGTAACGGAGTGACCAAACAAGCTTGTGAGACCGATGGTAGGTCATACCAAAGACTCGCAACACCCAAGGTAGGTAACAAGAGGTTTTAGTGGTATTTGCTTAGGTTAGGTGTCGCTTACTTATAGCATAGTGACTATTTAATGCGCTTAGCACAGACTGCATTACGCGTTTTATTCAGGTTCTGTTGAGCTTTTTCTGGGTGCAGCTGAGTAATGGCTACATAGATAACATCCAGAATATTGAGCATAGCAATACGAGCGGCAGCATTCTCTCCTAACAGAGGCGAGCCCCGTGAGGTGGAACTCAACACGACGTCAGCCTTTTGGGCTAAAGGTGAAGTAGCGTAGTTCGTAAGGACAATGACACGAGCTCCCTGACTTTTAGCCAGCGTCACCGATTCAATGACATCCAAAGTACGACCGGAGTGGCTGACTGCGATCATTACCGAGTGGTCATGGCAGAGCGAGGATGCCATAAGCATCATATGTGCATCTTCATAGACCTCAGTCTTAATGCCGATACGCAAAAACTTATGGGCTAAATCGCGAGCAATCTCAGCAGAGCCGCCTACGCCACAGAGTAAGATTTCTTGAGCCTGGTCAATGAAAGTAACGCAACGTTTGAGCTCATTGACATCCAATATAGCCATGGTTTCTTCAATGGCTTGAATGGAGTTGCGGAATACCTTGCTTACCAATTGCCCCATGTCATCATCAGGCGCAATCTCCTCATACAACTGGGCTACTTCTTGTTGGTGATACAGCACGATAGCCGTACGAAGCTCACGAAATCCTGAAAAATCAAGCTTCTTGGCAATTTTTACCAGCATTGCTTCAGAAACTCCGGTTTCCTTAGCAATATCCTTGATTGAGCTTTGCTCATTAAAGTCTGCTTTGGCAATGATGTTATCCACAACATTGAGCTCTAAAGGCGTGAGCTCGGGGCGCTTCATGCGGATGTGAGCTCCAATAGCTTTAGGATCCATCATTGCCATACAACTTCCTTGCGTTTACGCGTTTGAGTGGTGTTACTTGCCTCGGGTAGCACGATCTACCAACATGGCGACAATGATAATTATACCTGTGGCTAACAACTGGTAGAACGATTGAATATTGAGTAAGGTAAAGCCATTAGTGAGCGAGCCTAAGATAATAGCTCCTAAGATGGTGCCAAGCACACTACCCTTACCACCCATGAGGGATGAACCACCAATAGCCGCGGCAGCGATAGCATTCATTTCCCATAAATTACCTAGGGTTGGCTCGGCTGCACCTAAGCGGCCTACTAAGATAAGAGCGGCTACCGATGCTAAGACACCGGAGATCATGTAGACAGCAATCTTAGTCTTTGCTACAGGTACACCACAGACGCGAGCTGCTTCTTCGTTACCACCTACAGCAAAGATATACTCACCTAAAGGGGTCTTGGTTAAGACTACCCACAAGATAAAGGCAATGACGGCTGCGATCAGGATAGGGCTAGGAATACCCATGAATGAGCCATTAATAAAGGAGCGGAATGAAGCAGGGATACCAAAGATAGGATTACCACCAGTGTAAATCAGGGCTAAAGCGCGGCAAAGGGATAAGCCACCTAAAGTCACGATAAATGGTTGTAATCCCGCATAGGCAATTAAGACACCATTAAAGAGGCCATAGAGTGCACCCATTAAGAGGGCGGCAATCACTGCAACAGGTACGGGCACTCCAGCGACCATAAGAGAGGCACAAACCACACCGGCTAAAGCAGCTACTGGGCCTACCGAGAGGTCAATACCTGCGGTAATGATGACTAAGGTCATGCCTAAAGCCACAATCGCATTAATTGCAGATTGCTGCATAATATTAATGAGATTAGGAGCAGTTAAGAATACTGGCGAGAGCAGCGAAAATACGATAAAGATAACGACGAGGCCGATTAAGGTGCCCGCATCACGGATATTGAACTTGCTTGTCAGCAATGAGACCAGCGAGGCTTGTTTCTCAATAGCAGCTGCTGTCATATCAAAGTAACTCCAAAGAGGCGTTCACTACGAGCGCTGGTAGGTTTAATAGTTAGAGAGACTAGCTTAGGCTTTAAGCGGCTTTAAGCCGTGGTTCTAATGGCCTTAAGCCTTGTCCTGATTGCTGTAAGCCTTATCTTGATAGCTTTAAACCAGGTCTTGATGGCGGTAAAGCATGTCCTAATTGCTGTAAGCCTTATCTTGATAGCTTTAAAGCTTGTCCTATAATTATCAGGCTTGAAGCTTTTTTGCCCTTTGACTAGCTCTATAGCTGAAGCTAGTTAAAACCTACCTAAAGGGGAGGAAAAGTAGTACGAGAGAGTTTGGCCTGGGTTAGGGAACCGTTAGAGGACGCAAAACTCAAGCTCCCTTAAGAGGGAAAATGAGAGTCAGTTGTCCTTGACAGTATTTAGGCACTGGCGGCAGTAGTACTGCGGTCTTGCTCGGCTTGACCAATAGCATATTGGGCGATCTTGTCTTCGTTAATATCATCGCCTTGTAATTCCGCTACGATAGCGCCATCACGCATGACTAAGACACGATCGGAGACACGCATAATTTCCGTCATCTCCGAGGAAATTACTAAAACTGTCTTGCCTTGGCGGGCTAACTCTTCAATCACGGCGTAGATTTCTGCTTTAGCACCGACGTCAATACCACGGGTTGGTTCGTCAAAGAGGAAAATTTCGGTGCCTGAGGCGAGATAACGTCCGATGATGACTTTTTGCTGATTACCACCACTTAAGGTGCCAATAGCTCTATCTACATCCAATGGGTGTAAATTAAGCTCAGTCATATGGTCAAGGGCTACCTTACGGAGAAAGCCTCTTTTAATCAGACCTAAGGTGGTGTAGCGCTTCATTGCAGGGAAAGCAATGTTGATATTGATCGAGCGCGCTTTAACGATGCCCTCTTTTTTACGATCTTCTGGTACTAAGCCAATGCCATGAGCAATAGCCGTGCGTACTGAGTTAAGAGGTAATTCCTTACCCTTAATTAGTACTTGCCCTCCAGTAGGCTTATCTAAACCAATAATCAGTCTAAAGAGCTCACTGCGACCAGACCCCACGAGGCCTGAGACACCTAATACTTCGCCTTGATGGGCGACAAAGCTAGCTGGCTTAATTTGAGGGGCGCGGGCTAGGTTCTTCACTTCCAAAATAGGAGTGGTAGTGGCATAAGAATGGTGGTGTACCTTTTCAATAGCACGTCCCACCATCTTGGTCACAATGGTATCTTCCGTCTCTTCTTTCATATTTACGGTAGCGATATAGTGACCATCACGCAGCACCGTAGCGCGATCGCAAACCGTAAAGAGCTCATCCATTTTATGGGAGACATAGATAATGGAGACGCCTTGGTTAGCTAGTTGGCGGATCAGAACAGCTAAACGCTCAAATTCGCTAGGAGTTAAGCTAGAGGTTGGTTCATCCATAGCGATAACCTTAGCTTTTTCTAAGAGGGCACGGGCAATTTCTACGATTTGCTGCTGGGATACCTTGAGTGTGCGAATTTTGGCATTAGGATCAATAGTAGGATCAAGTTTGTGAAGAATTTCTCTAGCGCGGGCACTTTCGTCTTTTTTATTAACAAAGACACCGCCTGTTAACATGGGGCGTCCTAAGAACATATTTTGGAAGACGGTTAGTTCAGGAACGTTCTGCAGTTCCTGGTGAATCATGGCAATGCCTAAGCTGCGTGCCGATAAAGGATCGGTAATATTGGCCTTAACGTCATCAACATAGATTTCGCCAGTTGTAGGTGCGGTCACTCCGCTTAAGAGATTTAACAAGGTAGACTTACCGGCACCATTTTCGCCAACGAGGCCGTGTACTTCACCGGGGAGCACATTGAAAGTGACATCTTGCAGCACGGTGACAACACCATAGCGCTTGCTCATCCCTCTCATGCTCAATCTTTGAGCTACCATAGCTACTCCTCAAGGCTGAGCTTGTGATAATTAGCTCGCGATAAAAAGGGCTCCTCAGCAGTGAGGATAACTAAGGAGCCATTTCATTAAATGCATCTCATTAAAACCACCCTTAAAATCGCCTCAAGTAAAGCCCAGCTGGGCTTTAGCTCTTCATGTAAGTTGTACTAGCTTGGCGCCCCATACTATCTTTATGTAGTAGCTTTAGCTTATGTAAGAGCTTGGGCTTATATAGGAGCTTTTGCTTAATGGAAGCTAGTCTACTTTTACTGAGCTGTGCGCTTAATCTTATTCTGATGATTAAGTACAATCTTAGGCTAAGATTAATACTGTTATAGCAGATAAGCTTTAGTGCGCTTACAAGCTTGGATAATCCACAGAACTTGGATAATTCGCAGAGCTTCTGCCAGGATAAACTTCAGGTGATTTTAGGTGTCTTAAGAGCGTTGCGGTTAGGGAGTGTTATTCCTTAGTGGGGATTAATCCTATAAGGAGGTTATTGCTTATAAAGTTACTCCTTAGGGCACATTTATTTCTCTTCAGAGAGTAACTTACGCATAGCTTCTTGGTCTGGATTACTGTATTTCTCCACATTGTCCTTAGTGATCAGGGCTTGTGGGGTAGCAATAACACGTGGCAACTCTTGACCACCGACTAAGCGTAAAGCTACCTCCATGGCGACTTCACCAGTTAAGAATGGGAAGCTATCGACAGTACCTGTGAGTTCACCTGCCTTAATCGACTTATAGGCATCGGAGATACCATCAGTACCAAAGACAGCACAGCTATCATGTTTGCCGGCAGCTTTAACTGCTTCAACTACACCTAAAGCCATGCCATCGTTGTTGACGTAGAAGCCAATGAGGTCAGGATGACGCTGTAAGATGTTGGTAGCAGCGTTATAGGCTTGCTCACGGCTCCAGTTAGCTGGTACCGAAGCAACCACTTCAAATTTGCCTGACTCATTAATCGTAGCGGTAAAACCATCGGTACGTTGCTTGGCAGCATACACTCCTGGCTGACCCTCGATTACTGCCACCTTACCACCCTCAGGGCGATTGGTAATAAACCACTTCGCAACGCGCACACCATTATCACGTTGGACGCAGCCCACGTAATAAGGAGTTAAAGGCATAACAGCATCATTCACATTAATAAAAGGGATGTTCTTAGCAGTAGCGCTGTCATAAGCTGCTTGTAAGTTTGCGTCAGTTTGTGGGGAGGCTAACAGAGCGTCATAGCCCTCAGTAATCATGGTCTCGGCAATAGAGAGCTGACCGATTTGATCTTCTTCATTAGCTGCGGCTAAGTAAGAAACAAAAACTTTGTATTTATCAGCTTCGCTCTTATAGCCTTCGCCTAAAGTACGCCAATATTCATTGGTCAGCGTCTTAGAAACGCCACCAATACGCACGCCCTCCTTAAGAGTAGGGATAGGGCCAAACTTAGCAGTAAGTTCAGTCCAGTTAACTCGATTAGGCTCAGTATCAGAGTTGAGTGGGGTTAAATCAGCGCTGAATGCAGCACTAGCGCCTAAAGCGAAAGAAAGAGCAGCAGCTAAGACGGTACGAGCAAATAATTTCATAGAACACTCCAGATGGCTCTTTGGGTTATCTCTCTAACTACAACAGTGCTGGCACTAGAGGCAAAATAGCGGCTTTAAAACTAGAGCATACTTCAGGCTAAATAGAGGTACTAGCCCCTAGAAAATTAGCCATTAGAGGTACTGAGTCATAAGGGCTTAGCTTTAGCCTAAACTACTTTGCCTAAACTGCTTAGCTTTAGTCTCAGGTGCTTAGCTTTAGTCTCAGGTGCTTAGCTTTAGATGCAGATGCTTAGCTTTAGTCTCAGGTGCTTAGCTTTAGATGCAGATGCTTAGCTTTAACTTAAGCTACAAGTTAGCTTTTATATTTGTTTGATTGCTTGAGCTGCATGCTGGTTAAGCTCTTAAACCAGGGCAAGCTTAGCTAGCTAAGGTAATGACTGCTGTGTAGGTGATGACTGAAGATGCGCGGTAATAAACCTAATGTGCAAGATGATGTAGTAGTGGTAGTTACTGTTAAGGACGGTTTATCTATCATGGACTAAACTATCTTTCAGTACTGCACTATCTTTTCGTACTGCTCTATCTTTTAGTACTGCACTATCTTGCCTGATTGCCCCTTCTCTCAGATTTGCACTATCTCTTAGGAAAGTGTGCTGCTATTACTTGTTCTGGTGATAGCCTGATTGCTGTGACTTCATGACCATGCTGTTGGCTTTATCATGATTGTCTTAGCTTTAGCATCTTGCTATGGGCATAGCCATAATGGCTTTTGCCCTCTGGCTATTAACCAGTATGATTGCCTTTTAAGTAGCAGCACCCGAGAGAAGATATTAGGTTGATTGTGTGTATGAGCTAAGAAAATCCTAGCTCTAGAAAGAGTTAGTGATAAAGGAGGCGTAACACTTCTTCTATCGTTAACCCTGCTCTTGCGTCTTAGTGCGCAAAGAGTAAATCGTTGATGATTTGCTGAGTCTTTGGTGAGTCTTGCTCAGCAATGCCTTGTAACAGGTCTTGATGCTCCGCTAATTGGTCCGCTAAGGCAATTAAGCGGTTGACAGTACGGATGTTTACTTCACACTCGTGTACAGGATCCATTCCACTGGCATCAGGGAAAGTATCGAAGTAGTAAGCACCACCAAAGTTATTGCGGCGTAAGTACCAGATTAACTCTAAGGTAGCGCGGACATTGACTGAACCTACCATTAAGCCATCATCACGCTTGCCCCAGCCATCATTTAAGTGGAGACCTAAGATGCGAGATTTATTGCAGATTAAAGCGGCAGCGCAGGCTGGCATTTCATTAGCGTACATCACATGAGCAAAGTCGAGCGTGACGCCCATGTTGGCACAACCAATATCTTTAATTGCGAGTAAGGTAGTTGCGACATTAGGTAAGAGGGCAAAAGCACGTGGCTCATTTGGCTTGTATTCAATGCTGATATCGCAATCTGGGGCATACTCTGCTACTTCACGGAAGCAGGACACCATGTGTTCCCATGAACGTTGATAGTCCATTTGGAAGCTGTAATCAAAGCCATCTTGACCTAACCAAATGGTCATGAGTTTAGTGCCAAATTCACGACCACAGTCAATACCGCGCTTAGTCACTTCTACGGCTTCTTGGCGTACCTTGGCATCAGGATGAGTAAAGGCTCCTAATTGAAACTGGGAGTCAAAACGCATGGCCATGCCATTAACATGGAGGCCTTTATCTAGAATGTAGCTCTTGAGCTCCTTAACATCATCATGAATGTGCTGAGGATAGTTAAGGTCAAGGTCGGTTAAGCCATTTACGGTAGCAGCACGGTCAATCATCTGACGTACTGATGGTTTGCCTTTTAAATCAGGCCAATATTTTGAAGCCCCTGAAGCAAAGGAATTCAGTCTAGTGGCAAATCTTACAGGAGTCTGGTTACCCATACTATGTCGCTCCATCTACTGTAACTAATCTCTGTAAAGTACTTTACAGCTTTACAAACTACTGTTAAATAATAAGATACCTAGACTGTGATGAATATCATATAAAAGCAGTATTACAGCTATTTAGTGGTTTTATTTTTGTGCTGTGCTTCACTAAATAATAGATATTTGTAAAGCAGTTATGGCAGATCTAGCATAAAAGCCAGTAATAAAATCGTGGCAGGGGATATGTTTGCTTGATATATAGCCTGAGAGAGAGCAAGCAATAATGGTTGTAAAAGGAGCTATTACGCTGATAAATACTTAAATAGGCCGATAAATACTTAAAGCTGTCTTATAAAGAAAAGTTAGTAGTAAAGAGGTGGGGATATCTAAGAGTGGATTTTGACTTTACAAGTACTAAAGAAAACCTAAAGTGTTTCACGTATAGAGAGGTATATGCTTCATGGCATAACTAACTAATTATAAAGATAGGAGATAGATGCTGGTTAGTTAGAGTACATACTGCTGCTTTGTTAGAGGAAAGGCTGCTGGTTAGTTAGAGGAAAGGCGCTGGTTAGAGGCAGGGGCGGGCGTTGTCATGTGGTTATAAGTAGGGTTAGGTATTGTCTTGTGGTTAGAAGTAGAGATGGGAGTTGTAATGCCTATATTGCCTGCAGGCCTGATGTTAGGACATATGGTGCTGGAGCACGGAGTTAGGTGCACTTAGATTAAGGACTCAAGGAGTAATAGGGCGGGCAAAAAAATGGGCTCACTCAGAAAAGCGCCACCAAAGGAACACGGGGTCATCTTTTCTTAAGTAAGCCCAATTTGGTAGTAGTGGAGAGCCTTTGTTTAGATCTCCCTTTTACTGTTCATAAGCCGCTATCCTAAGCAAAATAAATAGGGGGTAGCTGCTTATCAAGGTCTTCGTTTGGACCAGAGGCTAGGCTAGGATTAGCCCAGGTTGACCATGACCAAAGGCTAGAATTAGCCCAGGTTGGCCACGATCTCTTCCACTGTCTTCTTGGCATCGCCAAAGCACATGAAAGAGTTGTCCTTGAAGAATAATGGGTTTTGCACACCGGCATAGCCCACGTTCATGGAACGCTTGAAGATCACGACATCGTGAGCTTTCCACACCTCAAGCACTGGCATACCAGCGATTGGGCTGTTTGGATCTTCTTGAGCGGCTGGGTTAACGGTATCGTTAGCACCAATCACTAACACGCTGTCGGTGTTCTCAAAGTCATCATTGATCTCGTCCATTTCAAAGACGATATCGTAAGGAACCTTAGCCTCAGCTAAGAGCACATTCATGTGACCTGGTAGACGACCGGCTACAGGGTGAATAGCAAAGCGTACTTGAATACCACGAGCCTGGAGCTTCTCGGTTAACTGAGCTACAGCGTTTTGGGCTTGCGACACGGCCATACCATAGCCTGGGGTGATAATAACGGAAGTGGCGTTCTTTAAGAGCTCAGCAACTTCTGGAGCCTTTAACTCATGGTACTCGCCCATCTCTTGAGCGTCGCCAGTAGAGGTAGGCTCAGCGCCAAAGCCGCCCATAATCACGGAGATAAAGGAGCGGTTCATAGCCTTACACATGATGTAGGACAGAATAGCACCGGAGGAACCTACTAAAGCACCAGTAACGATTAAGAGGTCGTTAGAAAGCATGAAGCCTGAGGCGGCAGCAGCCCAACCCGAGTAGGAGTTGAGCATGGAGATAACCACAGGCATATCAGCACCACCAATGGCAGCCACTAAGTGGATACCGAATAAGCAAGCGATGATGGTCATTAAAACTAATGGCCAAGCGCTTGGGCTAGTAGCAGCCATGAACCAAATTAACAGGAATAAGGAAACAATGAGGGCTGCTAAGTTTAAGAGGTGGCCACCAGGGATGACTAAAGGAGCAGACTTAAAGATCTTAGCCTTGTAGGTGCCATTTAACTTGCCGTAAGCAACGATGGAGCCAGTAAAGGTCACCGCACCAATGAAGATGCCTAAGAAGATCTCAACTAAGTGAGTGTTAAGCTCACCGGCGCTCATAGCGGTGCTCTCAGCGGCCTGCGAAGCGGCTTGGCTAGCAGCATCTAAGATAGCAACGATAGTGGCATGCGAAGCATCCAGAGGGATAGTTACGCTATCTGGAGCCACAGTGACATCACCTAACTCGATGAAAGAGTTATAGCCCACTAAGACGGCGGCTAAACCGACGAAAGAGTGGAGGCAAGCGATGAGCTCAGGCATTTGGGTCATATCAACGCGACGAGCGACGTAGATACCGATACTCGCACCAATCACCATGGCGATGATGATGAATAAGAAACCAACTGCAGAGTCGACTTGGGCAAAGGTGGCCAATAAAGCGATGACCATACCGATGATGCCCGAGAGGCAACCATACTTAGCTGTTTCTTGTTTCGAGAGGCCAGCTAGGGCAAAAATGAAGAGCAGTGCGGCCAAAATATAGGCCATGTGTATAGGACCTGCTACCATTTCTTAATTTCTCCTGATCCTTACTGCTGTTTCTTGAACATGGCCAACATACGACGGGTTACGGCAAAGCCACCAAAGATATTGATAGAGGCAATGAGCACGCCGATGAAAGCAAAGAGACCGATGAGGAAGCTGCCTGAGCTAATCTGCAACAGAGCACCGACGACGATAATACCAGAGATAGCATTGGTGACCGACATCAGTGGCGTATGGAGGGAGTGGGTCACATTCCACACCACATAGTAGCCGACTACGCAGGAGAGCACGAATACGGTAAAGTGAGGTAAGAACTTGGCTGGAGCATAGAGGCCAATTAAAGCAAAGAGCACTAAGAAAGTAATGCCCACTGTCCACTTAAAGCGCTTGGACATCTGCTTTTGCTCGATCTTCTTAACTGGCTCAGCGGCCTTAGCCTGAGTAGGAGCAGCCGATACACTGATCTTTGGTGGTGGGAAAGTGATTTCGCCATCACGGGTCACAGTCATGTTGCGCAGAATGACGTCTTCAAAGTTGAGGTCAATCTGACCATCCTTGTTAGGGCTTAAGATCTTGACTAAGTTAACTAAGTTAGTCGAGTAGAGCTGCGAAGACTGAGCTGGGAGACGGCAAGCTAAATCGGAGTAGCCGATAATCTTAACGCCATTTGCGGTAGTAGTAATCTTGCCCTCAACGGTGAGCTCGCAGTTACCACCAGTAGCAGCAGCTAAGTCCACAATGACCGAGCCCGACTTCATGCTCTCTACCATTTCCTTGGTAATGAGGCGTGGAGCTGGCTTGCCTGGAATAGCAGCAGTGGTAATGATGATATCAACGTCTTTAGCTTGCTCAGCAAATAAAGCCATTTCTGCCTGAATGAACTCATCAGACATGACCTTAGCATAGCCGTCGGAGGAGCCACCATCTTCGCTCTTAAAGTTAAGCTTTAAGAACTCACCACCCATGGACTTAATTTGGTCGGCTACTTCTAAACGAGTATCAAAAGCACGAACAATAGCTCCTAAGGAGTGGGCAGTACCAATAGCTGCTAAGCCAGCCACACCAGCACCGATCACTAAGACCTTGGCTGGAGGCACTTTACCAGCGGCAGTAACCTGACCAGTGAAGAAACGACCAAAGCAGTGGGCTGCTTCCACCACAGCACGATAGCCGGAGATGTTAGCGGTCGAAGACAGAGCGTCCAGAGCCTGGGCACGCGAGATACGTGGCACCATGTCCATAGCCAGGACAGTAACTTTCTTCTCGTTAAGCTTGGCGACTAAATCTGGATTCTGCGCTGGACGAATGAAGCTGACTAAGGTCTGGCCTTCTTTTAATAATTTGACTTCATCATCAGTAGGGGCATTAACCTTAAAGATGAGGTCACTTGACCACACTTCACGGCCTTTGACAACCTTAGCTCCTGCAGCGCTATAGGCGGCATCGTCAAAGCTAGCATCTGCGCCAGCATTGGACTGCACCGCCACCTCAAATCCCAATTTCATGAGCTTGGCTACGGTGTCAGGAGTGGCAGCCACTCTTGTTTCGCCTTTTAAGCTTTCTTTTGGAATACCTATCAGCATGGCTTCTTCCCGTTATAAACAAAAACAATTCCTTACCATAGTCTGAGCATGGCCGCTGCAATGCTGTTGCATCAGACCACAGTCAGTGACTAGGAACACTAACTATTCTAGCTGTGGCAAGTCAAATTCATCCGATCATGATGCAAAATATTGATAAGTGGGGCAATGCTTTTACAGCATGTTTTAGAGCAAGCACACAAAATCATGAAGTCGTATGACCAAATACGTGAGGTAAAACCGCGAAATTTTACCAAAATCTACTTTTCTAACCTGTTTAAGGTGATAGCTTTAGCGTCCTCATGCTCATGAGGAATTAATTCACGCCTGAGCTAACTCCTAAGCTTAGCTGTAGGTCTAGCTCAACAGAGCATCCAAGCGCGTCTTATCCCTACCAGTGCCTCCCGGCGTACCATGTGCATAGCAACATGATGGGCCATCAGCTTCTGCTATAGCCATCGCCATAGTTCCCACTACAGCCACCGCTATAGCACCAGCTACAGCCACCGCTATAGTTCCCGCTACAGCCACCGCTATAGCTCCTGCTACAGAGTGCTTGCCTGAACCTGCTTAACAGTGCCAGCCATGGTTCCAGCTACAGTTCCCGCCATAACCACCACTATTGTTAATGACCACCATAGCCTGCGCATTGCTAGAGCTACGACCATGGTTAGCGTCGGGGCTATTGCAGCAAATCAGGGGATTAAACGTAACGCAACTTCGCTAAATTAATGCGACAAATTTGCTAATCTTGTATGCCCTCTCGCTTCTATCCTCTAGCTTTACTTATCACCTGGATTTATTAAGCTTTAGCCACTTCATGCTGGCCCCTATAAGCTATGGGTATAGCCAAGCTTGTAATACAAGACTTTGCTAATCTGCTAAATACTTAGTTGAGATAAGCCAGATACTTGTGGAGCGCAACTTTATACTTAGTTGAGATAAGCCAGATACTTACTTGTGGAGCTCAACTTTATACTAGTTGAGATAAGCCAGATACTTGCGGCGTAAATTCTGTTATCTCCTTAAAAGCTTATCTATATAAAATCCTACGCAAAGACTATATTAATGACGGTCTTGGTATGCCTTTGCTTTTTAGTGTCCTCGTTTCTGGCGGCCTATCTATGCTTGCTTCTTACTTGAGCTGTCTATGTATACCTTTGTCTTACTTAGCTAGCCTATATGTAGCTGATAGCTATCCTAGCTGATAGTCAGCTTATATGGAGCTTAATTCCCTTTGCCTGCCTATTATGGCCTGCTTTTCACGCATCCTGCCTATATCGCGCCTAGCGGAAGCGGTGCTCCTAGGCTATGTGCCGTTTTTTTCGTGCTGTCTGCTGCGTGCCTGTGGACAAGCATAACTGTTTGCTACCGTGTCTGTTGTCCCTGTTATCACAGCAGAGGAGAGTTGCTTTTAGGGTAAGACGATTAGACATGATACTCCTAGTTACATAAATATGGCGGTGGTGCCTTTTATTAATAAAGGAGAAGTGCGCTGATTGTAGGGCTCATTAGAGGGGAGTACATGGGGCTTGATTAAGGATGCTTAAGAGAGGACAAAGAGGCAGTAAAGCGCATGAAAGAGCGTTTTGTTTGTTATTATGAGATCTCGGAAATACTAGGAACAAAGTCTATTGTTAGCGCTTTTAAGCTTACTTTAAGAGCTTAAGTTGGTAGTAATAATTATCAATTGCTTGGGTACTAATTTAAATGGTGTACAGAGTATGGCTTGGTATAAATACGCTAGGGCAGGGCAGCATGGACCTATAAATAGGCTTTACTTAGCTATATCATTTCCTGGTTTTGCCTAAGCAAAGAGTGTGACAAAGCGCAGATATAAGAAGTACTTGGACTAAGTCTCTGGAGGTCTAAGGGAAAAATTGCAGGTCAAATGAAAAGGGCACAGGTAAGAAAAAATACCCATGCCCTTGATTATCCAAGCTCATAAAGGCTACAATTGCAGCTAGAGCTCAGGTGGGATTAAGCGCCCCACCAGCGCTTGCTAGGGTTTTCCCTAGAGTAGATAATCAAGCGCTCTGCGCATGATATCTATATATGATCTGATGGCGACAGCCATGCCTGCTACAGCGAGTAAAACAGGACAGGTTATCGTTACAGACTCTGATAGGGCGTTCACCGTAATATCCGCTGTACAAATGCGGCAAATTGCAGCTAACCCCAGTAGAATGATAAATGAGATATCTAAGCATTCTACTAGGCCCTCAAGGAAGCCTATCAGCTTGGCTTTAAATCGTGTCATATTCTGACCTCCGATTAAAGTTTGACTAACGGGCGTTTCCCTGTGAGCAACGGGTCAGGTCGCTCACGAGGGAGCGCCCAACCACCTTAGGCTGGCTTAGTAGCCAAGCGTAAGGACGCGCTTATTCTAGCAAAAGATAAAGCTATTAGCGCTTTTTCTGCTATGCTTTAAGCAACGTTATAAGCTTTATCAATTGATAGTTTGACTAACGGGCGTTTCCCTGTGAGCAACGCGTCAGGTCGCTCACGCGGGAAGTCCTGAGAAAATTACCCTAGCGAATCGAGGTTAAACCTGGGTTCATAGGGTATTTTTTTTGCCTGCTTGATTCTCTCCTGACAGAAGAGCTTATCGAGTTCCCCCAAGCCATGCCTGTTATCTATGGTAGATAGACTTGGTCTATCTGTTTTGGTGATAAACATAGCGCTAGTCTATAGTTTGAGCAGCAACTCCTGGCACCAATCTTTAAGGTTATGCCACAAGTCTATTTCGTAGACCAAAAGTCTATTTCTTAGAGACGCTCTCTTAGAGCATATTCGAGCAGATGCTCTTCTTACTTTCCGCAAAATATCTTTCTCTCATGGGGTGCATATTCTCTCATGGGGTGCATACTGCGCTATAGCGCTATAGAGCTGTAGCTCCTGAGCTATTTGGCTCTTTGGTCTTTCCCGCCATAACTGCTTGTATTTTTCTGATCTCTGCCTGGTTGTTATGCATTCTGCTTGAGGGGAGCTATCAGCTTTGACATACATGCCACCAAGCCTTCCTGCCTCAACATCATACTTATTTAGATGGTGGGACTATGCTGTCATGCGCTATGCGGCCATGCGCTTGATGTGTCTTTCTTTGCTTGTGCTTGTTGGCTATGACAGGCTATGACAGGCTATGACAGGCTATGACAGGCTATGACTGGTTATGACTGGTTATGACAGGCTATGA
>Cebus_capucinus_imitator_PRJNA485217_SSR093__coassemble_265_pt1 | contig 31786 bp, 15 predicted proteins | sample Cebus_capucinus_imitator_PRJNA485217_SSR093__metabat2_low_PE_002 | metagenome-assembled genome bin Cebus_capucinus_imitator_PRJNA485217_SSR093 | reverse complement strand
ACCAAGCTGCACCTTGCGGGACCGCGCCATACAAAGCAAGGCTGTTGTGCCTTGTGGGGGCGGGCCGTGCCTTGCAATGCCGGGCCTTACGGGGCCAGGATGCGCCTTGCGCTGATGAAGCATTCTGCGCCATGCGGGGCAGGTGTAAAGGACAATGTTTGCGTGGCTCTTAGTTAGAACATGAGCGCCGTTAATACGAAATCAAGACCTAAAATCGCAAGCGAAGATTGCACCACCGTAGCGGTAGTAGCGCTAGAAATACCCTCGGAGGTCGCTTTAGAGTTGTAGCCGTTATAAAGAGCAATCCAGACACAGGCAATGGCGAAAATCAAAGCCTTAATCATCATGTTGCCAACATCGCTGCCTAATTGCACACTGCTTTGCATGCCGGACCAGTAAATACCATCATCAAGGCCTAACCAGTCCACACCTACTAACTTACCGCCATAAATACCAACTAAGCAGAAGAGTAAGGACAAAATAGGCATGGAGATCACTCCGGCCCAAAAGCGTGGGGAAATAATGCGCCGCAATGGGTCTACTGCCATCATTTCCATCGAAGACAATTGCTCGGAAGCCTTTAATTGACCGATTTCAGCCGTGAGAGCAGATCCGGCACGACCGGCAAAGAGCAAAGCCGTAACCACAGGTCCTAACTCGCGAATAATGGCTAAAGCTACTAATTGACCTAAGGAACCGGTAGCCATAAAATCCTTTAAGATGTTAAAACCCTGCAGACCTAACACCATGCCGATAAAAAGTCCGGACACAATGATAATGACAATGGACTTTACTCCCACAAAGTAAATTTGCTTAATGAGCAGTGGGAAATGCTTACCAAAGTTAGGTTTACCTACTAAGGCATGATAGAGCATGATGGTCGAGCGACCGAGAGCTCCTATCTTGTGTAGACCATAACGGCCTAGTTCGCCAATAAAATCAAACATTACAGATCCTCAAGATAGGCTTTTTCGGCGGCAAGCTTAAAGGCATAAGGGCCATCGTAATCACCATTGATAAATTGCAGTACCCGGGGGTCAGAACTGTGGCGCACTTCATCAGGAGTACCCATGGTTAAGACCTTACCATCAGCCACAATAATCACCTTATGGGCAATGGAGAGCACCTCTTGAACGTCATGGGTGACGATTACTGAGGTAATGCCTAAATAAGCATTAAGGTCACGGATTAACTTTACGAGCACCGCCATGGTAATAGGGTCTTGGCCCACAAAAGGCTCGTCATACATAATGAGGTCAGGGTCTAAGGCAATGGAGCGCGCCAGTGCGGCACGGCGGGCCATACCACCGGAGAGCTCACTTGGGGCTAATTGAGCAGCGCCACGTAATCCCACCGCCTCTAACTTCATCATCACTAAATCGTGAATCAAGATCTCTGGAAGCTTAGTATGCTCACGTAAAGGAAAAGCGACATTCTCATAAACGTTGAGGTCACTAAATAAAGCACCACTTTGGAAAAGCATACTCATGCGCTTGCGTAACTCATATAAGTCCTCGCGCTTGAGTTTATGCACATTCATGCCATCGACTAAGATTTTGCCGGAATTAGGCACTAATTGACCACCGATAAGACGTAATAAGGTAGTTTTACCCGTACCGGAGGGGCCTAAGATAGCAGTGATTTTGCCGCGGGGAATAGTGAGAGTCATGCCCTTGTAAATAAGGCGACTGCCATAACCAAAGTAGATATCATCTACTTCGACGAGATTCTCCGGATCCGGTTTTTTCTCTGCCGCATATCGTAAACGAGGTGGCTGCGCTTCCTCTAGCGAGTGCCAGCTCACACCAGCGCTTGCTCCATAAGGTATAGCTGTCGTCCCCCCTGCTGGCGCCCCTGCTGTTTGTGCCTCGGGCTTTGCTAGAGCACCTCTACTACCGCTGGTACTTGCTTCTTGCTGAAGCGAGTTTTGTTGTTCCACCATAATCGCAGCCTTTTCTCCTTTCCTAAGCACAACCTAAGTACAACTTAAAGCACAATCTCAGCACAACCTAAGCACAATGGGGTGACCCTAATCTATTTCCAGAAATCCTATGCAAAAACAGGCGCAGGCTCTTACCAAGGCCCTAACCTAGAGCCACAACCTAGGAGCAAGCTAAACCGCAGCGCAGTAAGCAAATCTCATCTGCTAAGGGCTAATCTTCGCCAAGCTAATCCGCTCTGAGCTAATCGCATCTGCCATAAGCGAATCTCGTCTATCCTAACCTGACCTAATCTAAACCACCTTCACCTACTATTACTTCAGTTTCTGCTTTTACTAATATGACTACAGCATCTGCTTCTACTAATATGACCTTAGCTTCTACTGCAACAAATGAGGATCTTGCAGCTAGTATGGGCTTGGCTATTACTGCCAGTACTTAGACTAGTACCCTTAGCGCTCCTATAGTTACCAAGATTATGTCCTTAATCTTATCAAGATGCTGTCCTTAATCCTAAAGAGGGAGGGCGGCGACGCTGATAATACTCTCTCTTTTCTCGATATTTATACCTACTTCATAGTGGTAAGGTTATCTATTTCATTATCGCTAAGCTTTCTTAGTACTAACTTGTAAGCGTGCCTGCTACACTATGACTGACTGTTTCCTACTACGCGCTATCATGATTACCAAGAAGCTACACCTCCTAGCAGCTACCTCATGTTACTAACAGTTCCCTTCAGTTACTAACAGCTATCCACTGTTAAAAGTTCCACACAGTTAACCGCTACCCCCAGTTAGCAGCTATCAACAGTTACTAACAACTAATAGCAGTTAATAGCAATTAATAGCAGCTACGGTGGCACTCTCTCTTCTATCGCAGGAACCAGGAAAAACTGTGGGATTGCTATAAGCAGCTAGGGTCTTAAGTGCTGCTACTTGCTTTAAAAATAGGGGGACTAAGGGAACCAAAAGAACTAAGGTGGTCAAAAGAAACTAAGGCAATCTGTGGTACTAAAAGCCAAAGATTGAGAGGAGTATGAGAAACAAGCACGGAGATGGCGATTATAGTGATATAGCAGCTATATCAGCTTACTAGTGTAAGCAACTTACGACTTTAGCAAGCTAATTAGAGCACCTCTTTTACTATCTAACAGACTCTGGGGGCTATGTTCGTATGGCTTGGTGCTATGACTTGGTTCTTCTAGCTTGGTGCTTATGGCTGGGTACCTATGGATATGTACTTTTGGAGTGCAGGCCTAAACTAGAGCAAAATACGGCCTGATGATTGATACCTGAGGGCAATGGTCTAATGATTGATGCCTGAGGGGTATGGGCTAATGCTTTCTGCCTTAAAGCTACAGTCTAATGATGTATGCCTGAGGGCTTACGCTTTATGCTTTATATAGGGCGCTCTATGAGGTTGTCCTGGTAACACCCTCATAGAGAGACTCGCCCCAAGTGTCTCAACTAAGATAGGTAAAACCCAACTGTAAGCAGAGATTGCAGTCGCTGCTTACAATCTTAGTAGTCAACTAATGAATCATTTAGCAATGTGCTATACCATCACTAAACTAGTATTAATTGTAGCGTTAAATTTGCTCTACAACAAGCAACAAGATGGGTATTTTTATCTCTCTACCATTCCTATTACCCAAGCAAACTACTATCCCCAGGCTAAGCTGGCTCTAACTAAATCATAACGCTGTCGCTCATACTTTATCCCTCAGCCATCCCTGTATTTGGCTTAACTTGTCATATACTTAGCAATTAACCTCAACTAAATACCTCATGAACTAAGAAGCAACTTTCTTACTTCTTCAGAAGTAGTAAGTACTGCAAGCATAGTAAGTACTTAAGTAACCTTAGCGCTATCAAGCTCTGCCCTCTGCCTGACTGCAGCTTGGGCTTGGCCATAAGGCAACTATGGCTGATAGCTCTTGGTGTCTGGGGGGAAGATGTTATTAGTTCGGAGGGCTTACTCATGACTGAGGTTAGTCATTAATGATGATTAACCATGACTGATGGTTAGTCATGACTGCGGCTACTCACTACTGCTGAGCAAGGATAAGATAGAGCATGCTACAAGAAACCTGTATTAAAGCGGGGCAAAGGGTCTTACAAGAAGAGGCCGCCGCGATTTTGGAGCTCGTTCCTACTATTGACCAGAACTTTGCTCAAGCCTGTCATGTACTCTTGCAATGTCAGGGCAAAGTAGTACTAACTGGTGTAGGTAAGTCAGGACATATCGCCACTAAAATTGCTTCCACCCTCGCCTCTACTGGCACCCAAGCTTTTTTTGTCCAAGCCGGTGAGGCAGCTCATGGCGATTTAGGCATGATTGGCCAAGATGATGTAGTTATCGCTATTTCTAACTCCGGTGAGGGTTCAGAGCTTAAAGTCATGATCCCAGTCTTACGCCGCCGGAAGATTCCTTTAATTGCGATTACTGGTAATACCGAATCGAGCCTGGCCAAAACAGCTGATGTCACCTTAAGTGCACATGTCTCCCATGAGGCCTGCCCACTTAACTTAGCTCCTACCTCTAGCTCTACGGCGGAATTAGCCTTAGGTGATGCGCTAGCTATCGCTTTACTGGAAGCCCGCGGTTTTACCGAGCGTGATTTTGCCCTCTCCCATCCAGGTGGCGCCTTAGGACGCAAACTCTTAGTGCGCTGCAAAGATATTATGCATGTTGAGGACGAGATTCCACGTTGCTTAGCTGAGGTATCAATTAAAGAAGCCTTATTAGAGATGACGGCTAAGAACTTAGGCATTGTGGCGGTAGTAGATAAGCAAAACCACTTTGTAGGTGTCTATACCGATGGCGATCTACGCCGTACCCTGGAAAAAGACATCTCGGTTAAAGACAATCTCTCTAAGGTCATGACCTGTGGTGGCATTAGCGTGCGTCCGCAGACCTTAGCTGCCGATGCTCTTAATCTGATGCAGCAAAAGCATATCAACGCTATGATTGTCGTTGATAAGCAAAACCTCGTTGTGGGCGCTTTTAATATGCACGATATGCTGCGTGCCGGCATTATCTAACGAGAGTTCTTCGTACTCTCTAGCACTTTATCGCAAGCCCGGGACTGTCCTTTGCTAAGGAGAGCCCCTGAGGCAAGGTGCATCCCTTTAGTAAGGGGATTACCTTAGTAAGGGCCTGGCTTTAGTAAGGGAAAATCCTTAGTAAGGCTTAGGTCTTGAGGAAAGGAATGCCTTTTAGCAAGGATTTTGTCTATGTCTTACTTTTCTACGCTCTCACAAAATATTCCCGCTCCAACTTTAGAAAAGCTTAAGCAAATTAAGCTGGTGGTCTTTGATGTAGATGGCACCATTAGTGATGGCAGCATTATCCTCGACCAAAATGGCAATGAGTTTAAGCGCTTCTACTGCCAAGATGGACTTGGGATCACTCTTCTTCATAAAGCGGGTTTAGAAGTAGCTCTGTTAACCGGTCGCACTTCAGAACTCACCAGTCGTCGCGCGGCTGAGCTTAAGATTAAGCACGTACTTCAGGGCTTTATGAATAAGGAAGAACCACTCTTAAATCTGGTTAAGTCCTTAAATCTCTCAACCGACCAATTAGCGGTAATGGGCGATGATATCAATGATATCCCAATGTTCCATCATGCAGCCGTCTCAGCTTGCCCTGCAGATGCCTACCACTACATGACCACCATTGCCGATATTATCCTCACTAACAAAGGCGGTCGCGGCGCAGTGCGTGAGTTTAGTGACCTCATCTTAATGGCGCAAGGCTACCTTACCGAGGAAGGCTTACCTGCCTCCATGCAAAAAGAGGCCTTTGATTTCCGCACTGTCGTGCAATAGAAAGCTTGGCTTCAATATTAAGCTTAGATTCAATATCAAGCTTGGCTTCAATATTAAGCATAGCTCAACGAGCTTACTGCTCGTGTAAGCCTAGTGTCTAGCAAAACAGGCCACACGGTGCTAGCAGCACTGACCACGCAGTGCTAAGAGAGCGCACTCCGCAGCGCCGTGACGCAGTAAGGCCGCAGCGCTGTGACGCAGTAAGGCCGCAGCGCTGGTAGCTGTAGATAAGTTGCTCACTTTAGCTATTTTGAGCTACCGAAGACGGGGATGAATGGGTCATCCTCGTTATCAGGGGCCCCCAAAGCCAGACCTAATCTAATGATATTAGAGGCGGTACGGGTATTCATAACCTTGTTCCGATCAAAAGGCACAATTTCTTGGGCCGTATTCGGCTCTAAGTTATGCTCATTATTACGGACAAAAATCCACAGGGTATCACGCCGATTTTGCCCATTCATAGTAGGAATCACGCGCAGTCTGACGCCTAAGCCATTGTTTTGCACATAACAAAACTCCATTTCCTGACCGGCATCGACAAAAGGAATGAGATAGTCAAAGTCGGTAAAAGCTTGGAAGCGCTCTTTAGCCTGCCCTGATAAGAAAAGCTCGACATAAGCAGGGAGCGATTTCTTAAAGGAGTAATTATTCTCCTGCTGCATCTTATCGAAGTAACTCGGCTGATAGATCGTACGGGTCACATCATGATTAAGGTCAATCACAAAGACCGCTAAGAAATAATCAGCAATAGCCTCTAAGAAGAGGTCACGATCTTTCTTCTCGCTTAAAATGCGCTCTAAAGCCTCGTTATGGTAACGGGCCTTATTCCTATCTTTACCTGCACTGTAATAAGCTTTCTTATTCCTATACATCATGGCTTCAGCATCAGCTAAAGCCTGTTCTAAGTGATCTCCTACAGATAAAAGCGCATAACCCGAGGAAATATGATAGGACTTGAGGTTGAGGCGCTGTTGCAGATTCTCTAACTTATCTTCAATGTCATCGGCACTTAAGCCATTAGCAATAATGACAAACTCATCACCCCCAATGCGATAGCTCGATTCATTACCAAAGGCATCAACAATGTAGAGGGCGGTGGTTTTGAGCATCTCATCACCACTATCATGACCTAATTGATTATTGAGGTCGTGAAGTCCATTAAGGTCAATGTAGACACAGAACCAAGTAGGCGCCTCTTGCTCTGCTTGCGCTGCACTATCTGTAGCCGCTAAGGCGGCGGTAGCTTCGACAGGATCAGCTAAGCCCGAAGCAAAAGCTCCGCCCCCTGCTGATAACCCCATAGAAGTAGCAGACAAAGGCGAGGGTGCCTTACGATAGCTTTGCTCATCTAATAACGGGAGGTCTTGGGCAAAAGCATTGCGATTCTTTAAGCCCGTTAAAGCATCACGTAGACCACGATGATAGAGGTCTTGATACTCTACGCGCAAGGCACAAATCTGGCTAAAGCTGTGGTTATTAAGCACTAAGAGACGCCGAGCTTGCTCGCAATCTTTAGGATTTAAAGCAAAGAGAGCCCCTTTATGTTGCTTGTCATTATGCTCTAAGCGCACTAATACTAAGCTCTTAATCTGAGAACGCTCTAAAGAGAGTAAGTTAGCTACCTTTAGTAATAGCTGGGGTGAGGTGGCATTAAGAATAAGACAGCCACTGCTATCTGATTGCTGCCAAATATTCTGCCAATTAAGGTCGTGGAGAGGCACACCATGATAAGGAGCTGGTTTATTTCTTTCTTCTTCAGAAAGACCACTAGACAAATCAAATATGCTTGAGCTATAGCGCACATTACGATTGACGTCTTTAGCTAACACCAAGGTCACTTCTTGGGCTTGTAAGGTACGCGCCAGAATATGTAAGGCCTTGTGCACTTGTTCAGGATTCTTGTAAGCCTGAATTAAGGTCTGGCGGACCAAGGAGATCATATGATTTAACCAGGACTGGCGCTTAATGTTTAAGAACTCATGCCGCTGTAGTTGATACCAATAGAGGGCTGAGCCAATACCTACCACTAAGAGGAGGGCACCTAAGGACAATAACCATGGAAAAATCGACATTAAGTCACTAAAGAGAGTAGGCACTGGTACAGTAAGTACCATAAATAATTGATAGCGCCCAATTGGCGTATAAACGCTTAGTAATTCCTGCCCATACTTCTTTGTCTGGGTGTAAATAATGCCCGAGCGACCATGGCGGAGATCATTTTGCAGACTATCCCACACTCTGGTCTTAAAAATTTCACCTTGTAAGAGACGGGTGGCAGTAGCTCCTGATTTTCCATCAACCTTACCTACGGCACCTACTGAGACGTTATGGTGGTTAACTGTTTTACCAACCCCCGAGATCGCACCACCTACCGCCAGGAACTGCCCTGGCTCCGTGGTATTTGCAGCACCTCCGGCGCTCACGGCACTAGCTGCAGCATCAGTACTAGAGTTAGGGGATAAATCTTGGAATTTGTGCTGCAAGAGCTGTAAGGCCACGCCATGGAGCAATATTACTTCTTCAGTGTCACTGACAGTGCCGAAAATAGGTACATCTAAGAGCTTACTTAACTTAAACTCACCTAACAGAATTCCTTGTAATTGGCCTCTTTGCCATAAAGGATAGCCCATGACGGCAAAACAGCCCCATTCGTCATTGTGATTTATAAAGAAGAGAGGTTGCTGCTTTGTCCCAAAAGACGCACGCTGCTGTGCCGCTTCATGCACTACATCATGCACGAATTTATGTACTGGCTCATGCTTACGCGCATCAAGCTCTGTCGCTGCAACTACAGCTGACGCAGCGACAGGTGTATTATCCGTAGTGGATGCAGCAGCGCTGCTACCAGTAGTCGCAGTAGTAGCTGTAGTAATTGTAGTAGCTGTAGTAATTGTAGTAGCTGTAGTAATTGTAGTAGCTGAATCATCATTCGTAGCTTTAGCCGTAGCCGCAGTTGCAGCATCAGTAGTAGCACCAGCCGGACGAATATGGACACTGGTAACAGCACTATTAGCCCCAGTATTAGCAATACTAGTAGTGTTCGGTGGAGTCAGAGCGGCTTTAAATTGTTCCCAGGAAGGCAAACGGGAGACAAAAGGCTTTTGTCCCGGTGCATATTGCACTGAGCCATCAGGTAAGAGAATGGCCACTGAGCTAATGAGTTTATCCTGACTTAAGCCCTGTAAAGCTCCTAAGTCTGGTAAAGGCATCTCAGCTACCGACATATGAGGTAAAGGCAGATGTAAAGTGTCATTGATATGCTTACTTGTAGTGGCAGGGATATGAGCAACATTAGCTAAAGTATCAGCAGCATTAACAACATTAGCTAAAGCTTTAACTAAAGCCTCATCATTAACAGCATGCGCTGCATTAGTAGCATGCATTGCACTAGCAGCAGCTGCTACCTCAGCTGAGGCCGCATCAAGAGAGGCCGCCTCAGAGGCAGCATGCTCTGCAGAGTTAGTGACGTCGGCAGGGCTAGTAGCGTCGGCAGAAGGAGGGTTACGAGAAATTGCGTTAGGATGAGTAGCGCTAGTAGCGGCAACAGCTTGCGCCGCGGCTTGTACTGCCACTGCAGCTATAAGCTCAGAGCGCATGCTTTCAGCAGCAATAATCGCACTATGCTCTTGGGCCATAATTGCCATGAGCTCTAACTGCTGCTCGGCATGGTCTAAGACCATGCAGGCTTCTTGAGCACCAGCATTAATAATGCGCGTCATCGCCTCAGAGTGATGCTCTTGGCGCAAGATATCTATGTGTCTATAGGCGAGCGAACCTAAAGCTATTAATAACACTAACGACACCATCATAATGATGGCGGCTCCTTTTTTAGACAGAATAGTCTCACGTAACGTCGTCATAAGCGCACTTGTAATGCCATTAGGGCAATCACGATAACCCTAGCTTAGCATTATTAATCAACTCCTTACCTTGATGATATAGATAGCTCTAGCACTACTTTCTCTACTTTAGTAGCCAAAATTGCAGCATCATTATAGATGCAATATATAACAACATTGCGGTAATTTTTTTTACTACTAAAAATTTCCATTCTCTCCTAATTATAAGGGCTTAGCAAGAGAGGAATTTCCACTAATGGTTCTATAGTCTAGATATAGACTTAAGTTAAACTACCACCATTTATTTACACCACTCTACCATTCTTTCCTAGCTACATCAGTCATTAGCCATGACGTCCCTCATGGCAACAGAGCTACGCTACTGTTACTCCACCTATATGCAACAGAGCAACGCCATAGTTGCCCCTGCTTTCGCCATAGGTACTCCTGTTCCTTGCATCATCATTACCTTATCAGAGCGGGAATACACCGGGAAGATGAAAGCAAGATGCAAGAGAAGAGATAAGAGAGGGATGCTAGATAAGAGCAATACCATAGCGAAAACACAGAGAAAAGGGAGAGTAAGGTCATGGCCTTAAGGCTGAAATCATGGCCTTAAGGCTGAGGTCATATCAGGCTGAAGAAGGAAAGCGGGAATAGGTTAGGCAAAAGATGCTTCGAAAAAAGATACCCAAGCAGGAACTACTTCAGCTGAAGATGCCGTGGGCGAAGCATGCTATGGGAAAGATGTTGCGGCCAAAGAGGATAAGACTGATGAAGGTACGGTTGATGAGGCTACGCCTGGAGTTGCTAATACCGGCGTCGGCTTTAGCAATTTAAGACTTAGTGTTTGATTGAATAAATAGGGTAACTTAGTGTTGGTGATAACGCAGCTTAGGCGCATTATTCTTTATGCTAGGGAGAAAGAGTTCATCTAGTGCTTGATGGAGAAACGGGATAGCTTAGTACTTGCAGGAGGAAATGGGCGAGCTTAGTACTTGAACCCACATTGGCACGAGTTTTTGGAGGTTGCATTATCCAACCATGAAACATGCTCAGTGGTGGCCGGAGATACCTTTACATCTTTAAAAAGTGAACTCAATTCTTACGCAATAATAGCTAAGCGTTGCGTAGTAGTACCAGCTTCTTAAGACCTTACTAAGCTATTTCTCTAGGTCTAGCTCAGAAAATAGCAAAATCTTAGATAAGTCGTGCCAATGTGGGTTGAAGGGTAAACGGGATAGCCTAGTACTTGCTGAAGGAAATGGGCGTGCTTAGTATTTGCTGGAGGAAATAGGCGTGCTTAGTACTTGCTGGAGGAAATAGGCGTGCTTAGTACTTGCTGGAGGAAATGGGCGTGCTTAGTACTTGCTGGAGGAAATGGGAGCACCTAGTACTTAGTAAGGACAGTAGGTAATTTAGTGCTAGTGCCGGGAAGATATTCGTTAGAGGAGGCTACCTCTGCGCGAGGTTTGCACTAGGAGGAGGAGTTACAAATTTAAGGACAGATATTTCACGTATTGAGTCCCAGTCGCACAAAAGAGCGAAAAATAGTGCGCTATGACACGTTTCATCTTTGCGCTTTGTGAGCAAATTTACTTTTTAAGGCAAATTTTGGGCCAGCTTAAAATATTTTGCGATAAAATAATAGCGCCAAACTACAGAAGATAAATTACCAGAGGCCAAAGAGCGTAAAGCCAGGCTTTAGCGGCGCTAGTAACACTAGTTCCTGATATAGCTAATACTCCAGCTAAAGCACAGGCCATACTGATATCTTTGGCTCCTCAGACCCAGCTGGCGCTAATAAGCTAAGGGCAGAGCATAATCTGTTTGCTCGATGCTTTAGCTATTAACTGCTGTAAGAAACTGCTGTAAGAAACAGATGTAATTGATGTGTATATAGACGCACCTGACGAAGCAATACTGGGCTTTGTTTATAGCTATGCTGGCGTCTTACTTCTGCTTTTGCTAATTTGTTTGCCGCAATTAATTTGCTTGTTTGCTTGCTTATTTATCTAGTTGCTTGTTTGTTTACTGGTTTACCTGCTGGTAGTTTAACTTAAGGTTGCAAGAATACAGCTGTCCCTCAGGAGAGCTGGAGGAAGACTATACGCCCGAAAAAGGTTTCATAGTCACGCACTTGCCTGCCTACTTTTAGTTTAAAAAAGCACAAAGACGCTTCCCCGAGTTTGAAAAATAAGCTTAAAACCTAAGCTTAAAACCTAAGCTTAAAGCCTAAGTTTGATAGATAAGCTTAAAACCTAAGTTTGAGGGCTAAGCTTGAGGCCTAAACTTAAAGCTGAAGCTTAAAGCTACATTGTTAGCTTCACTTAAGCGTTTGGACTCAAGCCCTGCACTGAGAGGAGGGCGCGTAGCGTAGCGCTAGATGAGCTAAGCCACAGAAAGAGAGTGATGTGACGTCGTACCTGGTAACTAGGTATGGCTTAACGAACCGAGTATGGCATTACCTAATATACAGAGCATGTTTTTCATAGCGTGGTCTTCAGGGCGTGGTATGACAGGAAGCGCGTGCCTATACTAGATAGGTTTAGACGCAGTAGGTTCAGTAAATATAGCTAATAAGTAATAGTAGGAAGTTATTTCTTTCTTCTTTATGTCATCCTTTGGCTAGAACAGTTGTAGGGAATCATTTTTCATGAGCGTAACCCTAAGATCGATGATTATCGCAGCTATCTTGATAGTAGTCGCGGGCATTCTCTATAACTACTCCAGTATGACCGGCAAGATCTCTACTGACGAGCTAAACGAGCGCTACCCTACTTTTGTCGCAGAAAACTTTGTCGCGGAGATTTACGATAATCAAGGGGGCTTGCAATATGGCATGTTTTCCAAGGATATTACCTACTTCCAGAGCAAAGATTTAGTGCAGGTAAATCACATTACCGGGATGTTTTATGAGAATAAAAACCACGCAGCACCTTTTCGTGGCTGGCAGATAAGTGCTGATCGCGGCGAGATGGTGATAAACAACTATGCTTATCTTAATGGCCATATCCACGTGCTCCCTAATTTTGCTGATGCGGTAGTTAAAGAAATTACCACTGATAATCTGCACTTAGATATCCCCAAAAACATACTGTCATCGCCTGCAGCCATCTATATTCGGGGCAATCAGTTTGAAAATACAGGGTCTAACTACACTATTGACCTCAATAACAAGATTTTTCTAATCAAGGAGCAACCTCATGCGGTTTATTATCCACAGATTGACGGCGCTACCGCTACTGACTCTAGTGCTGACGGTATGTAGTATCAGCCTCAATCCCGCCCTGGCGCTCCAAAGTGATAAAGAACAGCCTATCAATGTGGAATCGCAGGAACAAAGTGCGGACTTACAAGCGAATAAGTTAGTGTTCTCGGGCGATGTTATTGCTACCCAAGGCACAATTAAACTTAATGCTGATAAGGTTGAAGTTACTCGTAATGGCGCCACAGGAGCTTTAGATAGCATTGTGGCTTATGGCTCTCCTGTAGCTTTCGAACAACAACAAGACAATGGGCGCTATTTAAAGGCTCGGGCTAGCACTATTAGCTACTTACCTAATAGCTCTAAGGTTATTTTGCAAGGACGTGCCGTGATTTGGCAGGGTGAATCGCGCATGACTGGTGAGTACATTGAGTACAATCTCTCCACCCAACAAATGCGTGCTAATAACAACAATAGCCAGGGGGGACGTGTATCAAGCACTTTTGTCCCATCTGAATTTAAAAAGCAAGACAACTAAGGCACTCTAAGCGTATAGCTCGGCCCATGCCAGCCACATTTATCTAAGCTCGCAGCTCTCTAAGCAAGTAGAGCTGCCTACTTGCTCTCTGCTTCTGCAGGCGGTTAGCTGAGCAGACTCATAGTTCGTCTCGTGCATTGTCGCCGCTCTCTATACGCGTATACCTGCTCGTGCTAGCCATTAACCCTACTCCTCCTTGAGGTTAGCTTGGCTAGCCAGTAGCGCTATAGTCATCAGACTGGCGTCGTAGCTCATCACTAAGGTGACCTCCAACGCTAGATTATGAAGCGGCACTACTCAAAGCAGATCTTAAAAGCCAGGCTGAGCTTAAAGGCCGCAGTGGCCAGTCTGCCAGGCACAAAGCCCTGCTGGCACCAAGCCTAGCAGGAACAAGGCTGCGCCGGCAAAAAGCTAGGCAGTAGCAATGCTTATAGAGATCCTAGCTAAGCAGTAGCAGCGATACTAAGCAAACAGCCAGATTGAAGACAGCTACCAGGATTAATGATTACTTACTGAATTCAGGAGAGAAATACCTTAAGGATAGAAATAGAGAGCCTGATGCGGCTTGAGTTGAGGCGGGGCAGTATCAGCTCCTGCTTGCTTCCTTAAGGCAAAGAGTACGTCCTCTCTCGCACCAGGGAGAACTAAGAACACTACTTAATTGATTGATAAGTAGCAACAAGCTATAGCGCTAGCAGCATGCCATCTATGATGCTAACAGTTGGTGTTAATGCTAACTGTTGTCACTAACGCTAACTGTTGGTGCTAACGCTAACAGCGGGAAATGGCGATAACAACAAGCTCTAGAACCACATAAGCAAGCCCTGGAGTAAAGCTAAAGTCAGCAGGAGAGATTACTTAGCCTAGCCCATTAAGAGCAGTACGACGTATCACAATTATCAGTACTTCATTGTGCCTTAAGAGTTTAAGTAAACTAAACCATTCTTAGACAAACAGATAAAGGAGCAGCCCATCACCCAATTGACCCACATAAGTTAAGTGTTATTGGCTTATACCACATTGTGATCATCAAACTTACTAAAGAGCAGTCTGCACCTAAGCTAGCATGCGCTGGCACGCGCTGGCAACGAGTTGGCAACGCTATGCATACAAGCGAGGAGCAAGTTAAAGCGTGTTAATAGAGGTAAGTTTATGTTCCGGAGAGCAGCGCTACCTTGAGGTAGAACTAGCCTGATAAAGGGCTACATTGCGGCAGCACTATACTGCGGCAGCACTAAGCTGATTTGTTCTGTCACCTTTTCCTTTTATTATTAGGATCAATGCATGAGTCTCTTACAAGCTAATCATCTCAAGAAGAGCTACAAAGGACGCATCGTCGTTAACGACGTCAGTCTGGAAATAAAAAGTGGCAGCGTGGTGGGTTTGTTAGGACCAAATGGTGCAGGCAAGACCACTTCTTTCTATATCATTGTGGGCATTATCTCCACGGAAAATGGCAATGTGCTCTTAGATAATCAGGACATTACGCACTTACCTATGCATCAGCGCGCCCATGCTGGCTTAGGCTATCTGCCACAAGAAAACTCCATTTTCCGTAAGCTTACGGTGTATGAGAACATCTTAAGCGTTATGGAGTTACAGCCTTATCTCTCGCCTAAAAAGCGCAAGCAACAGGTTAACAATCTCTTAGAGGAATTTCGCATTGAGCATATCCGTGATAACGTCGGTATGTCTCTCTCTGGTGGTGAGCGCCGCCGCGTGGAAATTGCTCGTGCTCTAGCCGCTAACCCTAAATTTATTCTGCTCGACGAGCCTTTTGCGGGTGTGGATCCTATTTCTATTTCCGATATCAAAGACATTATCAATCACTTAAAAGAACGCGATATCGGAGTGCTGATTACTGATCATAATGTCCGTGAGACCTTAGATGTTTGTGCCCAAGCCTACATCGTTAATGCAGGCGAAATCATTGCTCAAGGCACCGCTCAAGAGATTTTAAGCAACGAGAAAGTGCAAGAAGTCTACTTAGGACGTAACTTCTCGTTATAGGATGAGACTATGGCAGGCTTGAAGAACTCTCTGCAGATTCGTACTGCGCAAACCCAAACCCTTACCATGACTCCGCAATTGCAGCAGGCCATTCGCTTACTGCAATTATCTACTCTTGACCTATGCCAGGAAATCCAAACCATGGTCGAGGGCAATCCTATGCTTGAGGTAGACGAGAGTATTGCCAATGCCAATATGGAGTCGCTCGATGCTCAGGCCGAGAAAGAGCTACAGGAAAACAGTAGCGACATTTACGACCCTTTTAGTGATGACGCCTCCTACTCTGGTACCGATATTGACATGTCGGGTTTAAATGCCCATAACGATGTGGCTGATACTAGCGACATGTTTGGTACAAATAATAATATGCGGGGCAATGGCACGAATGAAAGCAGTGACCATAATGCCGATAGCGATGCCTACGCCAGTGGCGATTATGACAGTAGCTCTTATGCTGACGGTGGGGCTGACGCCCCTGGTAATGAAGTTGGCTCTAGCCATGACAGTGGCTACACCAGTAGTTATAGCGATGGCTATGATGGCACCAATGATGGCTATGAAGATAGCTACGATAATAACCAAGCCAGCATGAGCGAGATTGCTGCTGACTTAGGTTATGACTTCTCGGCTTTTGGTGACATTAGCGAGTTTAGTAATGATTTTAGCAGTACCAATAGCAGTACTGAACCAAGCAAAATTGCCGAAGCACAAATCGACCCTGGTGCTACTTCTACCCAAGAGAATTTAGATACTTTAGCACGCGAAGACAACTACAGCGCCAAATCTAAGGCCAAAGGCCCTCTGCTTGATGATGACAATGTCTATGAGGGCGAAACCCAAATTGGCCTGCATGAGCATTTAATGTGGCAATTAGATTGCTCCCCTTTAAAAGGCAAAGATCGTCTCATTGCTGAAGCCATTATCGATGCTATCTCTGACTCCGGTTATTTAACGGAGAGCCTGGAAGATATATGCACTCTGGTTAATGAGCAATATCGCCAGGCTTTAGGCCTCGATGCTTTACCTCCAGGACAAAGCGCTCTGCTTAATAGTGCTGACTCTAACCATACTGGTCTTTCCAGCGCTAACGCCAATAACCTTAGTGCTAGTGCAGATACAGACAGCAACGCGCCTGAGCCAGCCAACCTGACGCCAGACAAGCTGCAACGTCAAGCTAAAGCTGCGGCTGCACTGACAGCATCCCAAGACGATGATAATGATGCGGCTACGGATGCCGCCTTTGAGCATGCTGCGGATAATGCTGCTTATGCTCATACCGCAGTTCATGATGCAGATGATAATACTGCGGTAGGATTGGGCCAAAATAATGCTAATAATGGAGTAATTGCTGCTCCGACCAAATCGGGTGTCCCCCTGATTTTTGGCCGCCTCAATCAGCATAACCCTAGTGGTTTAAATGACCCTCTGACCGCCCCTGCTGTTCCTAATAGCAATGCTATTGGTGCAGGAGCGCTCTTAGGTGCTCCCCTTAAGAAAGGCTCAGCCGCTAAGCTTAAGCAAAATAGTGAGAACACTGCGGCAATCACCAGCAAAGCAAGTGATGCTAATACCATCATCGCTAAACCAAGTGCCTATGGTGCAGCCGCACTGATTGGTGCCCCGACACTCACAAAAGCCAACAAAGCTAAGCTATTAGGCAAGAGCCCAAAATCCCAAGACTTAAGCGACCTCACGTTAGCTGAGGACGCTACTGCTGCTCATAATAACCAGGAAGTAGCTCCCGCTAAAACCAACACTACTAAGACTAAGAGTCTGACTAAAGCAGGTACCCGTGATGGTAAGACTGCTATCGCCCAGAATGAGTCTAGTGCCGCCAAGACAGCATTAGGTGAGGTGCATGCTGAAGCTACGGTAGCTAAGGATGAAGAGAGCACCACTAAAGGCAAGGGCAAAGTCGGCCGCAGCAGTACTAAAGAACCGCTTACTAAAGCAGAGGGCAAAGGACATAGCAAATCTCTGACGAGCGCATGTTCTCTTAATGAGAGCGAGGACTATGAGGAGGACGAGAATGAGAATGGGCTCTTAATTAGCCTGGATGATGTCAAAGTTATCCTCAAACTCATTCAGAACTATGACCCTCTGGGAGTTGGAGCGCGTACTGTCCAAGAATGTTTAGAGATTCAACTTAAAGACTTAGCAGAGCGCGATAATCGCCCTGAAGTGGCCTTAGCCCAAGAGGTGGTCTCCAAATACTTAGACCTCCTCTCTAACCATGACTACCGTGCACTTTGCTCGAAGTTAGGAATCAAAGAAGATATCCTCAAACAAGTAAATAAGGTCATTGTCTCGCTGAATCCACGTCCTGGTCATGCTGCAATTAAAGATAAGACCGACTACATTGTGCCTGATGTGCTTGTCATCAAAGATAGCGATGACAAGTACGATGTTATCTTAAATCCTGATGCTCTGCCACGCATTAAACTTAACGAGCAGTACAAGTCCCTGATGTGCTATGCCCGTAATGAGCGGGAAAAGGAGTTCTTTAAGTCTAACTTGCAAGAGGCTAATTGGTTTATCCAAAGTATTGCCAAGCGCAATGACACCTTGCTTAAGGTAGCTAAGTGCATTGTTGACCACCAAAAGGCTTTCTTAGACTATGGTGAGCATCGCATGGAGCCTCTGGTCTTAAATGACATCGCGCAAGAAATCGAGATGCATGAGTCGACTATCTCGCGTGTTACTACAGAGAAGTATATCTACACCTCGCGCGGTACTTTTGAGCTTAAGTACTTCTTCTCTAGCCATGTCAGCACGGAAAATGGTGGTATGGCCTCTAGTACAGCGATTCGGGCCGAGATTAAATCCTTAGTCTCAGGCGAAAACCCACGCCGCCCTTACTCTGATAACCAGATCGCCAACCTGCTAAAAGAAAAGGGGTTCTGCGTCGCCCGCCGTACTATTGCCAAATATCGTGAAGCTCTGGGCATTGGCTCCTCATCGCAACGTAAGCGCCTGATCTAAGAGCAGAACTGACGGTGCCATAATATCTTAAGTCCCCGTGCCTCACTCTACGGAGATCCCGCCCCCACCAACCTTAAGGCGGGGGCACCAGGCTCTGAGGATACCACCTCAAGCGTTGATACTACCGCCCCCAGCTCCAGCTCCTGCCAGAACTTGCTAGCACTACCTGCCAGAATTTGGTGGCACTACTGACAGGGATAAAGTGCCACTAGCGGCCAGAGCATGGTGGCACTAATAAGATGTGGCCTAATGGCTCTATAGCCTTTCTACCTATATACTCTCCCCTCCATCCCGCACATCGAGCATGCATGCAACAAGCTCCCCCAGCCTTCTCCGCTCTTGCTAGTTAATCAGCGCCCTCACCAGCACTCTCTGCTGCATCTGCCTTAGCTTAATTGGCACGCATCTGAGTATAGAGCTTTAGGGAGTTTATACTTATTTAGCCGCGTGCAATAACATATAAACTTGAGCAAGCTACACCGTCCTCATACCTTAACCGCCATAAGAACTTTAACCGGCACTAGTACCCTAACTGCTTTTAGACGCTAAAGTAGCATTAGTGCTTTAACAGGATTTAATGACTCAGCTGCACTACTACTTAAACATGTATGAGAGCCAGAGTAGCTGCTATGGTCTCAGCTGGCACCATGGTATCAACTGGCTGCCAATATGTTAGCAGACATCTAATGTATCAGATGACTGTTAATGTATCAGCAAGCGATAGTAGCTAAGCTAGAACTAAGCAGCACTGTCATAAATTAAGAGGGCACGTCTAAGGCTGTCTCCCGACAAAGCTTTACTTCAGCGCTCATGCCCAGTTTGCGTAATACTTTATAAGTAGCGCCGGATAGAAATAGCCTATCTTTCTAATCTCAGTGGTTTACCTGCTAATTTATGACAGTCCTGTAAGGTCTTAGCTTAAGCCTAAAGCAGGTAAGAGTTCTTGGTCATAGAGTTCTTCTAAACGTGCATAAGCAATGGTATTAGCCGGAGATGTCGAGGGTAAAGCGGCATAGTGAAAAGGACGAGATGCCACAAAATCTTCATCACTAAGAGTAGAGCGCTTAAAGTGCTGTCGTGCAAAGCCCCCATTAGTAATTACTGTAGTAATAGTAGGATGCTGCACGAGTAATGTTTTAATGTCAGCATATTGATAATTTCTAATGTTGCTATCTAATGAACTGGTGCGTTCACAAGCGGCTATCACATCATAAAAAGCAATGCCTAACCAACGTGCGGCTAACTGCCGCGACTCTACTGTAGCTAAAGATAACCTAAGCGTACTTGCAGCAACAGGAGATAAAGCTTGGAGGGATACTGCAGTTGCTGTGGACACAACAGCTGTAGCAGGAGCAACAGCTGTAACGTAAGCAACATCTGTGGTTGGAGCAACAGCTGAAACGGGAGCAGTAGCTGCTGATAATACTAGTGCTGATGCCTCTAGCGATGAGGCATCGAGCGATGATGATTCTGGCGATGAGGATTCGGTCAAAGAGACTGGAGCAGCTGACGACGGCGGGACTGACGAAAACGATTTAGCCCACTCCTGCAGATAAAGCGGTGGAGCAGCGCTTAAGTCATCCTTATTAAGCACCCCCCTTTGTAGCGCCAACTCCACATAATGGCTTATGAGTTTAAACATGCGATTTTGGGGATGGGCATAATAAAAGCCCTGTGCCAGAGATTTTACAGAAGGCATCGAGCCTAAGATTAGCACCTTTGCTCCCGCCGGGATAAAAGGCGGTAATCCGGTAATAAGATTAGTTAGAGGGGCAGGTATGGAAGCAGACTTATAAGCTGGCATAGAGACAGGCATAGATTCAATCTTAGAAAATCACTTAGAGACAGAGCGCTATAGTTAGGACGGGACACTAGGGGAGCTATCTGTTTAGGACACTATAAGGGCTTGGTGGCTATACGTTGAGAAACCATGGGAGATTTGTAGCCCTCCGTTGAGAATACAGGGGCACTATTCATTTGGAGCGCCATGAGAGCTATCCATTAAAGACGCCATAATAGCTATCCGTGGAGAAATAATGCAATCTATCCGTTTGAAGCACCATCGTGGCTATCTGTTTGGGACGATATTGAGCAATAACATATAGTGATTATTAGCGCCGGACATTGGGATAGTTATCCGCAAAGCTAGTTATAAAGTTTATCTTCACAGGAAGCTTGGCTTACTCACAGCGCGCTGCGGTTAAGGCAAACCTAACTGCAGTCACCCCAAACGCAGTCAAGCAAACGAACTGCAAAGTTCAAGCTAGAGTAAACCCAACTGCCTTGCAACTGCCTTGCATCTACCTTGCAACTGTCTTGCATCTACCTTGCAACTACCTTGCATCTACCTTGCATCTACCTTGCATCTACCTTGCATCTACCTTGCATCTACCTTGCAACTACCTTACAACTGACTTATAACTGCCTTGCAACTGCCGTAGTTAAGCCAACACTACAGTATATGCTGTGGCATGACGCAGACTAACCGACAATCACAGTGTGTGGCACTTTGGTAATCGCGTGCCCCGACTCTAGAATAACGTCTTCTAAATCCTGACGACCAATATCAATAGAGAAGTGATTATCTAAAGGATGGCAATTAACTAAAGCAAAGTCGTCCAGCTCTACTGGCTGCACATATTTAACTTGCAAATTGCGGTCATTTAACAGGCATAAAGGACTGACATGTCCAGGGGGGATACCCATATAAGCCAGGTCAGATACAGTAGCAAAGCTAAAGCGTGGTACTCCTAACTCCTGGGAGAGTGCTTTTAAGTTAGCTCTATAGTGTAAAGGCAGGGTAAAGAGAAAAAGGTCACGATGCTTATTAGTGAGCACCAGATTCTTTAAGATAGTACCTTTCATATCAGGGAGCTCAATATCTATATCACCATGGCCTAAAGCCTCATGTTGATAGAGCTCGTAGTGATATTGCTGATTAGTCAGCCACGATAAGACCGTATCTTTGGTATACATGGAAAAATATAACCTCCTTATTTACTCTATCCTAGGTCAAGTGTGTTACCACAATGCTAGCGCAATCTAGTTACCCTTAAAGCCAGGTTGATGGGCATTGCTCTAATACTAGGTCAATCTTGCTTACATTACCTAAGGAGCTTGGCTAAGCCCCACAAGCAAGCATCATTTCCTAGATTATCCCAAAGTCAGGATAGGATTTATTTACTTATCCTAAGTTCAGAGCAAGCTTAACTGGCTTGTCCTAAAACCAGGACAGGATTGCCAGGATAGCCTCCAAGATCAGAGCATGATTTCCTGGCTTATACCAAGAACAGAACAAGCTTACGAGTATTACCATACCTCCCCGGCAGACTTACGAGCATTAAACCTAAATACCCTAAAATCTGCGGCAGACTGTTTTAGCGCGCTACAACAGCTAAAGTAAGAGTCATGCTTATGGAGTAAGAGCGGCGCTTACCGAGCAATAACTAGCTTATAGAGTAAGCGCGGCGTTTATTGAGCTATAGTTAAGCTTGCCAAGATTCCTGACTATTTTTGCTTCCCCAAGTTGGTGATCATACAGCCGAAACAGAGCATAAAGAGCTCCTAAATCAATATTTCTGGTACTTTTTGGGGATTTTTGCCGATAAATATGGCGCTTTAGTCGTTCAAAGCTACGTATTGCCAAAAATTACCAATAACATATTTAATTATCACTTTCGAGACCTATATCAAAAAGTGACGATCATTACCACCACAATCTAGGTTATTTGGTTATTATGGAGCCATAGGATTGTATTACAAATCTTACGAAGCTTATGGCATACCGCGCTAAGATAATGAGCTAAGACAGAACCAAACATAAGGCTAGGCATGTAATTGAGCCAGCTAAATAGATTTCTCAGTTGAGGTAAGAGAGTCTCTTACCTTAGCTATAGTAGTTCTATAGAAAAGAGGTCAATAAGTAAGCACCAGTAAGCATGTTGCTAAGTCTCTGAATAGTCTTAGCAGCTGGTACTTGCTTTATTGAGTTTGCCTACCACACTTGCGGTCATCCAATTTAGTTGGATTAAGGATCAAATATATGCAGATTAATATCCAAGGTGTAGGACTCAAGGTGACCGAAGCCCTCCATGATTACGTTACCGACAAGTTTAACAAGTTGGAGCGTAAGGGCGATGTTATCACCTCGATTGCTGTCACCTTGACTGTGGATAAGCTCAAGCAAATTGCTAAAGCCGATCTCGCCGTCAGTGGTGGTTCCATTCATGCGGAAGCGGACAATGACGACATGTATGCCGCCATCGATGCCTTAATCGATAAGGTTGACCGCCAGTTAGTGAAATATAAGGAAAAGCTGCACGGCTAACCTTAGCCTGCTAAGCTAGCCGAGCTAATCTTAGCTGGTTTAGCCTTCTTAGAATTCACGACTGAGGCATGATAGCTAAGACCTCATGCCAAGGACTCAATGCTTAAGCCTAACTGCTTTGGGCTAATAGCTTAAACCTCAAGTTTGCGGATTTATAGCTGAGTGCACCTGCCAAGGCTTTTAAGCAGATTCCTCACAGGGACTTAGAGATAAGTCCTTTGGATTTTGCCTCCCCCGTACATAAGTATGAAGAGGGGCAAAGACAACAGATATCGCTACTACAAATGATGGTAAACTGTACTCCTTTTGATTTAGTAGTGTAGTAATGCCCCCTTTTTAGGAAGTTTAGTTGTGACAACACCTAGCGATGGATCATTCGATCAAAGAGCCTAGTGCTGGTTGCTCCAACTATGATTAATTAGCTAATCCGTGTCAGTGCGCTTTTATCGTTGTAACCATGTTCTGAGTAAGGACATTAAACTTTATCAGCACCCTAAGACGCCTTGTTAAGACAATGACAAGGCCTTGACCAGTCATAACTTTATTACGGTACTTAGTTAAAGCGACACCTAGCGATGGATCAGTCGATCAAAGAGCCTAGTGCTGATTGCTCAGACTAAGTGTAGCTAGCCAAACCCGGGTCGGTTCTCTTTTACAACTGTAACCATGTTCTGAGTAAGGACATTAAGCCGTAACAGAAACCGAAAACGCCGCGACCATAAATATTTAATTATGGAACCTAGTTGAGCAACACCTAGCGATGGATCATTCGATCAAAGAGCCTAGTGCTGGTTGCTCTAACTATTTTTAGCTATTCATTCCCGTGTCGACTATCTTTTCAGGTTATAACCATGTTCTGAGTGAGGACATTAAACCTGAAAAGATACCGAAAACGATTTGACCTGGTTCATAACTTTTAGTGTAGAGTGTACCTAAGCCGAGTTTAACCATAAACACTAGAAAAGCATGTACTTGATAATGTGCTTAGTGTTTTCGCGCTTCACAACCATCTCTCTACCACATAAAGCTATACAAAATAACATCTTATTCATGCGGCACCCTCTTGGCCAGTAGTGGCCCCGCATGAATAAAGGAAACCCACCAAGCTTATCTTACCTATTTCCTTATCTCTCATACCCCCTTGTCTCCCCATTTTCTTATTTCCCTTTACTCTTTCCCTTTACATCCTCCTACTTTACATCCTACTCACTTTACCTCTTTCTTTACCTATATCTTTGGTGCCCTCTTTGCCTTACTTCCTACACCTTAGCTCATACACCTTTGTTTCTACACCTTAGCTCATATACCTTTGTTCCTACGCCTTAGTTCTTATGCTTTAATCCATCGTAGTGTCACCTCGTGCTGTGTCTTAGTAGCTCTCTCTACGTATTCCCCCATCCTCTCCGTAGCCAACTTTTACGTACTCACACCCTTTTCTCCCTAGGACCAGCTGCACTGCCGCAAAGTCTAGCCCTCATAGCAAAACTCTATCCATCATAGCTAGAATCTAGCTTGAAATGCTAACTGCAAGCTTTTAGCCAGCACGCCTTTAATTTAGACTGCTGACTCTTTGCCGTATTTATGTCTTATGTACTTAAAGCTAGAACGGAGTACAGGTGAGCTATTAGTGAATACTGCTAAGATATTAGTAAGTGCAGGAGCTTCCTCCATTTTTTCACCTTAAAGGGGAACTTGGTTAAATTAAGATTAAATACTAAAAAAGGCCTGATTAAATCTACCTCAAATATTAACTATTCTTAATCATACTAAGTTTGCACTATGCTTTGTCGCTCTATACTGAGCTCGCACTAACAAGTGAGGGGCACCACAAGCTTATAGCACAACATAAACTTAAGGAGCTAATAGCTGTTTATAGTAAACCATCATAGGCACGGTTGTTTATATACAACTGCCGCTCTGTGTTTGTTTATATACAACTATTTCCAGCGCTACTACTTAGTATGTCTTTGTTTATAAGCTGCCCCTATCTTCTTAGCTTAAGCGTAGTCACACTGAGTGCTATTCCCTAAAGTCAATACGACACTCAGTACTGTCATCACGCTATAGTTAATTAATAGTTAACTAGGATTTAGTTAAGTTAACTAGCTTGTAGTTAAGTTAACTAGGATGTCGTTAGCAATCTGTATTACCCTAAATGATTTATTTAGCCATATCCACATAAACTTATGTTGAGCCTTGCGAGAAGTTTTATAAACATACTTATCTAAACTCAGCTGTTTATAAACAACCTGACTCTATACCCCAGAGTCAAACAGCAGAGCTAGACAGTAAAAAGCAAGCAACAATCAGCACAAAACAACTAAAACCATCCCAAGACATCGTATAAACAAACACTCTCTAAGAGGATTACCTACATAGCGTTTATAAACAACTTACAGCTTTAGCATTACTCCAAATTCTTTTTCCCAAATATATTGGGCTTTTGACTGACTATCCCAAGCCCAATTCTTGAGAAAAAAATAAGCAAAGATGCCATAACAATCTCTATATCACTAGCTATATAGTCAAGCTCCTAAGTGAAGCTCACTAGTAAAACCGACCAATACACTTATTAACTATCTGTAAGCATAATGATAAACAAATTATTTTTTTTTTTTTTTTGAAAATTAGGATATTTTTTACACACATTCAATGTCTTGTAAAGTGCATTTATGATGCTGGTACAGTATCGTTACTATGCCTTGTCTATAGGAAGAAGTGCAGGGTATGCCCATTCTGAGATTAAATACTGCAAAGTTGATTGCCTAACAAAGCATTGCAGCTAAGCCATAAACTTATCATTGAAACTATCCCTTAAAGTTATCTCGTAAAGCTATAGTGAAACTCCACTAATCCTATACCACTGATTAAAACCTCTGTAACCATGATGAAAACTAAAGACTACCACTATTGCTTCAGATTTCAGCGCCTCCTGCCTAGAGATCACTACTTGCCTCCCTATTGAGGTTAAACCTCTTAAGCTTAAAGCTCTAGAGCTTAAGCAGCTTAACCTTTTGAGGTTTAAGCAGCTTAAACCTAAAGATCTCTAGCTTAGCTCCTTAATCTCACCCATAAACTCCGCCTTTTCATTGTCTTCACCAAGACGATGTCTTTTACTACACCTTTTATCTAGTAAAGCAATGCGCTCACCTTACGAGCAAACCGCAGGTGTTGGTTACTGAGCAAATCGTATGTAGTTGTTACTGAGCAAACCGCAGGTGGTTGTTACTACCATAGAAACAAAATTAGCCATATCAGCACTACTAAATAATCAGCAGCTAAACATCATCATCCAAATTTACTAATACTAAGTCACTATCATCCCATAAGTACCAGCAGTTTTAGCAATGCCGCAGCACGCAGAGAGTTACCCTAAATGAGCAAAAATAAACACCAGAGTTCCAGTAAAAACTGGCTTATTAAGCTAGGCTCACTTATAGCATTACGCCGACCGCAGGCGCAGGGGCATAACACTCAGCAGGCGCAAGGGCCTCATGAGGCAAAGCCTCATACGAGCTGGTCATGGCGGCAGCCTCTCCTTAATGTCCCTTATTGGATGGTGGTATTTTGCTGCAACCTCCTCTTTTGGCTTGGCTACAATAACTCTTTCTTAGGGCAATTCTTTGTACAAAGTATTTGGCAGCAGGACTTACCGCTCTATTTTAAGCTTGCTACCCCGGTAGTACTGTTCTTAATCCAGTACTTCCTGTTCATGCTCCTCCTCTCCTATCGCTACATCTTAAAGCCGGCTTTTATCTTCCTGTTTATCATGGGAGCTATGACCAGCTATAGCATTGATAAGTTAGGTGTCCACTTTGATGGTGGTATGATCCAAAACATTGTGGAAACTGACGTTCATGAAGCTAAAGCCTACTTAAGCTTCTCTTTAGTCTGGCACATGCTCGTTTATGGTGTACTGCCAAGCGCGCTGCTTATTTACACTAAAATTAGCTATCCGCGCTTTATTAAAAGTCAGTTCTACCGCTATGGCTTAGCCTTAGTCAGCATTGCACTATCCTTAGCCTTTGTCTATCCGCATTACCAACAGTACTCCTTTATTGGCCGCAATAACAAAAGCTCTTTTCAGAAATTAGTCCCACTGGCCCCTATTAGTGCCAGTATCCAATATACTAAAGGCAAGTATTTTACCCCTCACTATGAGTATGTCTCTTTAGGCGATGATGCTGTGTTAGCCTCAACCAGTAATAAGCCTAAACTTATCTTTATGGTGGTAGGAGAGACTGCGCGTAAAGCCAATTACTCCGCTTATGGCTATGGCAAGAATACCAATCGCTATACCCAAGATTTAAACCTCATTTCTTTTCAGAACATAACTTCTTGCGGCACAGCTACCGCGGTATCTTTACCTTGTATGTTCTCAGACTTAACGCGCCAAGAATATAATGCTAATAAGGCTAAAGCGCGGGATAACGCCATGAATATCTTACAAAAGGCGGGTGTTAGCACTACCTGGATTGAGAACAATAATGGCAGCTGCAAAGGCGTCTGTGACAAGCTCACTAGTCTCATGATTTCTGAGATAGAACCAGTTAAGGCACAAGAACAAGGTCAGCAAAGTGAGTTCTATCTCGACGGTTTATATCAGGATGAGATTCTCTTAGATTATGCCCGCCAGCATGCGCAAAATGTTACGCAAGACTCAATTGTGGTCTTCCATATCATGGGATCACATGGACCAAAGTACTATGAGCGCTATCCTGCTCGTTTTAGAAACTTCACGCCTGATTGCCGGCGCGCTGATGTGGAGAATTGTACTTTAGAGGAAATAACTAACGCCTATGACAACACCATTGCTTACACTGACTATGTTATCTCACAATTGATTGCTATCTTGCAAGAGCAGCAAGAGCACAATGATGTCGCCCTGTTATATGTCAGTGACCATGGCGAGTCTTTAGGAGAAAATGGTATGTTTCTCCACGGCGCTCCTTACTCTTTAGCTCCTAAAGAACAATACGAAATTCCGCTCCAGTTATATATCGATCCGCAGAGTGCTCAGAATATGCAACTTGACCTTACTTGCCTCAAAGAGCAAGCGGTCACGGGTTCATTCTCCCACGACAATATCTTCTCTTCACTCATAGGATTAATGCAGGTGAAGACCAAGGATTATGAGCCTAAGCTCGATATGTTTAGGGCCTGCCGTTTCGCTAATACTAAAGCAAACTAGCACAATGATAAGCCGCTCCAACTGCCAGAGTAGAAAGCGCAACTGCTAGAATAGAAGTCTCAACTGCCAGAGCCGCAGCTTCCAAAATCATAGCACTACGCCAACTCAAGCCACACATCCTCTCGATAGAGAGGATTTCCTCCATTATGGCAGTGGCTACTTAAGTGAGCCCCCACGCTCCTACGCTTAGGCTCACGCAAGTTCAAGCTAGCTACTGCTCCCATGAGCTATAGCTAGCCCCATGTCCCCGCAAGCTCAAGCTAGCTACATGCTCTCGTGAGCGCAAGTTCAAGCTAGCTACGGCTCCTGTGAGTTATAGCTAGCTCTGTCCCCGGCAAGCTATAGCTAGCCCCGTGTCCAAGTGAGCTATAGCTAGCCCCGTGTCCAAGTGAGCTATAGCTAGCCCCGTGTCCCCCAAGCTAAAACCAAATCAATACTGGTACCAAATGGCAGCCAAGAATTTATCGTATTAACACGGCTAGCTTGGGGAGCACGGGCAGGAAAAATAAAATAGCGGCAGGGAGATAGAGCGCATAAGGATAAGCGGGAACAGGGAATGGCCCCCACAAGTTATGGGGCATAAGAGCAATGCGGAGAAAGAGTAATGCGAATAGAGAGTAAGGATGATAGAGGAAATGACACTGCGAGCTAGCAAGATAATGGCTCGCAGTGTTACTGCTCTCTGTAGAGCTAAGTGCAAAAACAGACTTAGATACGTAAAGAAGCAGCGATTTAGGCTTTAGCGGCTACAGTAGGAGCAGGCGTTGCTGCTACCTCACTAGCAGACGCTGGCGTTGCTGCTACCTCACTAGCAGGCATAGCTACACTATCAATAGCAGTCGCTTCAGTAATTGCGTCTGTATTATTACTTACAGCATTGCTCGAGCCAGGAAAGTCAGATACGGGAGGATGGGCGGCCACATGCTCTTTAGCTTCTTGCAAGGCTTGTTCTTGACGCTCGTGCTGCTCTTTAAGGAAGAGTGCCGTAAAGTTCTTTTCATAGAACAAGACATAAATGCCCATGGCGATAGCGCCTAACACTACTAATAGACCAGCTGAGATCAGAACATATTGAGCATTATAGCCCCAATCTAAAGGTAAGCCACCAAAGAAAGCACCAACCGCATTACCAAAGTTAAAAGCCACCTGACCAAAAGCAACACCGATTAACTCACCACCACTAGAGGTACGTAAAATCGAGACCTGTTGTGGCGTCGATAAACCAAAGAGACAGCCGGCTATATAAATCATTAAGATAAGGCCGATAACGGTAATATCACCCCAGAAGAAGGTAGCCAGAGTAGTAACAATCACCGACAAAAAGATCACTAAAGAGACTTTGCCTGGAGTAAAACGGTCGGTCAAGCGTCCGGCGATCAGGTTATACACCGTCATAGCTATGCCCATCACAATGAGGACAGTAGCTACATATACTAATGGAATACCCACAAAGTCGGTCAAGATTGGGCTGACATAACTTTGGATAGCAAAGATACCGCCATTACCTAATAAAATGCTAAGACCAACTAGATAAGGCCCTTTGTGCTTTAAGAATTGGAATTGCCCCCAGAAGCCATGGTCTTCCAGCTTGCCTGGATTTGGTAACCACCTGATAGTAGCAATTAAGACCATCAGCGCCCAAGCAGTCATAATAAAGAATATCGCACGCCAGCTCACCGCATGAGCTAAAGCAGTACCTAAAGGCACACCACCCACAATGGAAATAGACTGCCCAGCAAGCATAATCGCCATAGCCATGGAGCCTTGGCCAGCTTTAGCAATGCGCATGGAGATAATGGCACCTAAGCCGAAGAAACAGCCATGCGGCATGCCGGAGATAAAGCGAGCTAATAAGAGAGTACCAAAGTTAGGGGAAATCGCTGTTAAGGCTATACCTAAAAGATGGCAGAGAAGCACAATGCAAAGAGAGACCTTAAGGTTAACTTTACGGGTAAAGACCATGTATAGCACGCCCGCGCAGACGCCAAAAGCATAAGCCGAAATGGCATGACTAGCGGTGGCTATGGGCAAAGCAAAGTCTTCGGCAAAATAGGGCAATAAGCCCATGGCCACAAATTCCACCACGCCAAAACTCAGCGCGCCTAAAGCCAAAGCGATCAAACCCTTGATCATACAAAATACCTTAATGGCCTAGTGTTTTTCTTACCAACCTGTCACTAAGCCTGAGACTCACATAACCTTGAAAATAAGACTGCACCCACTAGTTAATTCCAGGCTCGCGACTGCCAAGCTCTTGCGAGCGCTAAGACTCTGCTAAGGCCAAGCTCTTGCTAACGCTAAGCTCCTGAAAGTACTCTTGAGCGCAACTTACTATCACCATCTTGTGACACTACTGTACATCCTGCACCAAGTTCCTGCATTAAAAAGCCTAATCAAGCTAAATTAGCACCTTTATGACGCTCGGTAGTGCGGGCACTGATATTACTAAATAAGCCTATATTGCAGCAAGGTTTAACCATTACTCCCACCATTAATAGCACCATAACGACACACAAAAGCTAGTAAACAGAGCAATAACACCGGCATAGTAGTGTCCTAGACCGCACTCACCAAACTCAACCCAACTCAGGCTGGCTTGTTCTAGCTAAGGCTGGCTTGTTCTAGCTAAGGCTGGCTTGCGCTAGCTAAGACTGCTCGCTTCGCTCTAGCTCAGGTTGCCTTGCTCCAGCTAAGATAGAATGGCTCTAGCGAAGGTTGATTCGCTCTAGCTCAGCTTACCTACCCGATGTGCTAGCTGCTTAGTCGTTCTACAGTATGCCTCAACCTACCTCAGGTTCCGCGGATAAGCTAAGGGAGAGAGAGCTATATTGCTGACCGGAGCTATAGCTATATTACTGACAAAAAAAGATAGCTATTTAGCTGTAGTGATGATTACTGAGCCCCCTACCAAGAGATGAATGATTAGAGACAAAAGCTAGCTCCCTCACGACCACGATAGCACTATCAGCACTACCACGATAGCACTATCCCCACCTTTATAAGTATCCCTACCACAAACAATACTCATTAAAAACAACTGTAGCTACAAGCAACAGTCGATAAAAGTAACACTAGATAAAAGCAATGCTCTTTATACGTACTCTCGGCTTGCAACACTCCTCCCTCTGACAAGAACTCTCCCCTAATCTGTTTATAAACAGTTCATCCTACCAAACCATCTATTTATCCAAGACATGCCACTTTTTTCTCTCACAAGTGCACAAGTTTAGCCTTCCTAGCCATATTGCAGACTACACAAACTCGATCCACTACCTTATCCTTAATTGGTAGTTACAATAGTAAGCAAAATATAAACTCTTCTTATAAACGAATAGCAATGCTTTTATCTCGCAATATAAACAGCCATCTCCAGTAAAACTACAACATAGAATAGGTAACCTAGAGTAGGCAACCAAGAGCAAGGCCACAAACAATTAAGAACCAGCCCTATACAAGCTGCTAAGAGCAAGGCCACGCAAGCAGCTAAGAACAAGTTACAGTAAACTAACAACATCAAGCCGAGAGGTAGTGCATATGCAAGATAGGCATGTGGGCATATAAACAAGCATATAAACATATAACCAGAAACTAAATAACAAAGACATGCAGCTAGTGGCAAGACCAAGTGATAAGGGCTAAAGATATAGCGATAGAGTAATATTAGCCGAGACCGAGGACCAGAAACAGAGAAAAAGAAAGAGTAATAGCGCGCTAGTATGCTAGCGGCGCTAGCGGATATCTAGCGGGTATAGTGCAGGAAGGTATGGCTTAGGCGTGTTACTAGGCAAACTATGAGGGAGCTAGTTATCCAGAAGTGTATATATGTATATTGCTTAAGGGCTCTCCCCTAGTCCCTAGGCTCAGGAGAGCTAGTGCTATTAATTAAGAGGTCTTGGTAGGCTAATCCGCTCCCACATAAT
>Cebus_capucinus_imitator_PRJNA485217_SSR093__coassemble_233_pt1 | contig 39989 bp, 17 predicted proteins | sample Cebus_capucinus_imitator_PRJNA485217_SSR093__metabat2_low_PE_002 | metagenome-assembled genome bin Cebus_capucinus_imitator_PRJNA485217_SSR093 | reverse complement strand
AGCTAGCTCTAGAAAAATAGTTTATTAAGGTCGTAGAAGAGGGGAAGACTACTCAATGCTTAGCTATTCTTTCGTAAGAATTGAGTTCACTTTTTAAAGACATCAAGTTGTATCAAGCCATTACATAACTTGTTTTGCGGCTTAAGAACGCAACCTCCAAAAACTTGTGCCAATGTGGGTTTCAGGTTCCTGTTGTTAGATTAAGGAATAGCGTTATGAGTCTAGATCTCAGTGTGCTCGACACTACTCATTTAAGGATTGCGGGGATTGTGGAGGAATCTATCGTTGACGGACCTGGTATTCGCTATACCATCTTTACCCAGGGATGTCCTTTTCATTGCCGCGGTTGCCATAATCCCCAAGCACAACCACTTCGCGGGGGCGTCGATGTCACTTTACGACAGCTCTATGATGAGATTAAGGCTAATCCTTTAGTGACTGGAGTGACTTTCTCTGGTGGTGAACCTTTTATTCAGGCGCGCTCTCTTTGTACTTTAGCCAAGATCCTTAAGGCTGAGGTCTATTCGCTGTGGTCATACTCTGGCTACACTTATGAGAAAATCATTTATGATGACATTATGCGCGACCTGTTAGCTGAGCTCGATGTCTTGGTAGATGGCCCTTTTGTCCAGGCTAAAGTAAGCTTAGATATCGATTTTCGTGGTTCGACCAACCAGCGTCTCATTGACGTGCCCCGCTCATTGCAAGAAGATAAGGTGGTGCTCTTAGAGGGCTATAAGTAACATTCCTGATTGCCAGAGCTAGCGCTAAACGTATCAGGTTGTTGCGTACATCAGGCAGCGGCGCGCATCTGTAAGCTTGGTATCATGTCAGCGTCTGGCTACGCGGTGTTACAACGCCTGGCTACGCGGTGTTACAACGCCTGGCTTTGTCTGGTAGCTGCTGCGGCTAGTGCTCAGGCTGAGCGTGGGCTGTGTCTTACAGTGTAGATTATCTTAGCGTAGCGCTCACTTTACGTAGAGTTTGCTTTATGTAGTGTGCGCTTTACTGAAAAGCTCTGGTAAGTCTTGGCGAGGTTGAAACAACAAGTGCTTAAGTAGGCTTGGATTAGGCAGAGTTAATGCGGAGAGAGGCCAGATTACATGGTAAGAAAACTCTATAAAGTACTATGCCATGCTTGTGATGCAGTGGTTGATGTCCCTTTTTCTCATAAAAACTCCCGCTTGCTCTGTCCTATCTGTAAGACCCAATTGCACTCTTCGCAAAAAAGCTCCCTTTATAATTTAGCGGTGGTCTCTATTGCCGCGGTTATCCTGCTTTTAACCTGTGTCTCTCTCCCTTTTCTCAGTATTTCGGCAATGGGCATTAGCCAGTCTATGTCGCTTATGTCCATTATCTACACCCTCAAATATGAGTGGTATATCCTGCTATATCTCTGCTTGGTGCTTACCTTTTTCTGCCCTTTGTTCATGCACTTAATTGTGATTAGCATAGTGCTTTTGCATATTAAGGTGACGCGCTCTATTGCTAATGTTTACGCCTTTTGCCATCTTCTTAGTATGGTTGAGGTGTTTATCGTGGGCGTATTAGTGAGTCTGATTAAGCTCATGGCTCTAGCGCAGGTGGAGTTTTATGTGGGCTTCTATGTAGCCTTTCTCTACACTATCTTAATGGTCTGGTGCTATAGCCAAGGTCATCCTTATCGCATTTGGAAATTGGTCGACATTGAGCCGGTAGCGGTGCCTACTCATACGGCTTTACCTACTGCTTTACCTACTGCTCCTTTACAGACTAAAGCTATCGCAGTAACACCAAGTACCTCTACAGCAACAGCTCACGCAGTAACACCAAGTACCTCTACAGCACCATCTTTTGCTATGTCTTTAGCGTGGCGGCGGGTGCTGATTAAGTCACCTAATATGATTCATATGAGCTCAGGTTTAGCGAATGCGCACCCAGGCAAGAGGGGTATTGAGCAGGGCATTATTCTCTGTCGGCACTGTAGTATGGTCTACCCCATCAAGATCTCATCTCAAGAAGAAGCAGCAAAGATACGGCAAAAATCTGATACGAGGATGCAGTTAGCGCGGAAAACAGTGTTTAATAGTGCTAGTGAAGCTAGGAAAACTAGTGCGGCTAGGCAAACTAGAGCTACGCGGAAAGACAAGCTTATGTATGCTTGCCCTCGTTGTCACAGGTACAATGGCTTTAGGGTAGTCCATATGTATCAAAAGACCATATCTTTGCTCTTAGCGGCAATTATCATGTACTTGCCTAGTAACTTGTACCCCATCATGTTTACTGACTACTTAGGTAATGATGTGGGCTCTAATATCATTGATGGTGTGATTTCGCTCTGGGGCATGCACTCGTACTTTGTAGCTCTGGTGATTTTAGTAGCCTCGATCTTTATCCCTTTGCTGAAGATTATCTGCATTTTGGTCCTACTCTATCTCTCGCGTTATGGTCATGTCATCAATCCGTCTCGCTTTAATAGGCTCTATCGTGCCGTGGTGTTTATTGGTCGCTGGTCGATGATTGACGTCTTTGTCGTGGTTATTATGTCGACCGTAGTCAGAATCTCCGGCTTCCTTACCATTAATCCTGGTTTAGCCATTCTGTGTTTTAGTATGGTTGTGATTATCACCATGCTCGCTGCTGAAGATTTTGACGAGCGGATTTTATGGGATCGTTCCGCTAAGTTAAGACAAGAGCGCCGTGAGCTCTTCTTAAGAAACAAGGAAGAGCAAACTAAAGCAAGTTTTATGAGCAGATTAAACTCTGGCGCTGATTTTAGTTCTAGTACTGATCTTAGTTCTAATACCGGTCTTAGTGCTAGTGCTGAGGGGAATGCTAGTGCTATGGGTAGTGCTAGTGCGTCCACCCCTTTGGTTGAATAGGGGGATCTTGGTGCCTGTAGTTTAAGATGCTGACTAGAGCATATCAGGCACGCTGGCTATGACAGATACACTGTGCCAGCTGCGCTGCGCCAGTTGCTTAGCAGCTAGGACCATTCCAGGAATGCTAGCTATGATATCTACGATGCGCCAGCTACGCTGTATCAGCTGCTACTGCTATTTGGTAGCGAATGAGCTAGGCATAAGCAGTGATAGCAGTAGGAGCTATCATAAGTACAGGCTAGGCTTGTTTTGTTAAGATAGTAAAGTATTGTTAAATTGGAGAGATTGCGCCCCAATATTAGGATGGGAGCAATATGGTGCGCAGCAATATGGGAACGGAGCAATAGGGGCAAAGTGCTGCTTCTTGTTCGTTTTGTTCGTAAAGAGAGATTGGCCGTAGTAGGTTCTGAGGTAAGCTAGCTAAGGCTAAGGTCAGCTGTAGCTTAAGTAAGTATAATCAAGCTGTATTTGTCTGTATTTAGTTAGACTCCTCTGTATTTGGCTAGAGCCTGCTGTATTTGGTTGGATGTTGCTTTAATTAGAGGTAAGTCGCTTAAATCAGAGCTAAGCATTTTGCATAAGAGCAATGCCGCTAGAGTCAGAGGTAATGAGCGGTAAGAGCTCTGAGGCTACGCTGCGACTGTAGTTAGGGAAGCTTTGCTCGTTTAGTAGGGCGGTGTTAGCGCCGTAGCTTGTCCTAGCTAGAGAGATCCGGAGTTGACGCTAATTAGTGCGGGAAGTAATCATGAGTTTAGATAAGAACGCCTCTCCAGATAAAAGATCTCCTGCCGGCAGGCAAGAGCCAGAAGCTTCTGCTGCTTATTCTTCTGCTTCATCTTCAGCTACTTCGTCTTCAGCTACTTCGTCTTCAGCTACTTCATCTTCAGATGCTTCATCTTCAGCTGCCGCCTATGCTGCTTCCTCGGCTCGTGAGACTACTAAATCCCCTCTGCCTCCCCCAGCTACGCCTGTAATTGCAGAAGAGAGGCGCTCTTATCAATTCTCTTTAGTTTGGGTTATTCCTTTACTAGCTTTGCTCCTCTCCGGTTTTTTGATTTGGAATAACACTATCAACAATGGCCCGACCATCAAATTAACTATTAGCAGTGCTGATGGTATCGAAGAGGGAAAAACCCTCGTCAAAATTCGTTCCGTTACGGTAGGTGTGGTCACTGATGTGGCTCTAGCCTCAGACTTTCTCAATACTGTGCTCACTATCCAAATGGATAAGGATACTGAGGAGTTACTTAGGCGCGATACCTCTTTTTGGGTGGTAAGACCGCGTATTGAAAATGCCGGCATCTCCGGCTTAGATACTTTGCTCTCGGGGCCTTATATTCAAATGAATATGGGATCGACGCCGGTATTAGATAATGACTATTTTGATGAGTATGTTGCTTTAACCGATCCTCCTTTACGGGATTCTTCGGACAAAGGTATCATTATCTCACTCACTTCGGATGATTCTCTTAAGTTAAGTTATGGCGACTTAGTCACTTTCCGGGGCTTTAAAGTAGGGGTGATTACCGATGCCAAATTTGATTTAGAGCAAGAAAAGGTACATTACAAGGCTTTTATTCGGGAACCTTATGACAAGTTAGTGCATTCTTGCTCGGCTTTCTGGATTAGCTCAGGTGTTGAGCTTAGCCTCAAACCTAATGGCTTAGATTTCCGTACCGAATCGTTAGATAATCTCTTAGTAGGTGGTGTTGCCTTTGATAACTTTGTTGATAGTGATCATATGTATCATAACGATAAGATCACTGATGATACTGAGTTTGTGCTCCATCATAAACGAGAGGAAGCGCGTCTGAGCTCTTTAGAGAACTCTTTATTATATGTGGTGATGTTAGAGGGTAATATCCACAGTATTGCGCCAGGATCGCCGGTGTTATTTCGCGGCGTACAGGTAGGTGAAGTGGTTAAAGCCCCATGGCTTGATGATGCCAGTCAGGTCTTTACGGCTAGTGCTATTCCTGTACTTATTTCTATTAATAGTAACCGCAATAATCGACAAGATATTGCTGCTATCTTTAATGAGTATATGCATGGGAAAAGTCTTTGTGCGGCAATAGGGTCGGCCAATCTCATTATGAGTAATAATCAGATTGAGTTAGTCCATGATGCTAAGAGCAAGTGCTCGACTCAGCGCGATATTTTCCAGGGGCCATACAGTTCCATGGTCGATGGGCTTTTAACTTATAAAGGCTATGGCATTATTCCGCTCATTCCTAGTGAATCTTTAAGCGCGCAAATGGATGCTTTTATGGCTAAACTCAACTCTTTTGATGTAGCGGGATTATCAACAGAGCTCCAAAATAGCTTAAAGGCCTTTACTACGGCCATGAACTCTTTTAGTCAGAGCAATAGTGAGATTGAGCGCACGCAAGTCATTACTAAGTTAGCTACAGCTTTTGAGAACTTTAATAATTCGGTCAAAGGATATGGCCCGGATACGGTGATGTATCGTACTTTGATGCAGACTATGAAGAATATTGAGCAGATTCTGCAAGATCTCTCGCCTGTTATGACTGAAGTAGGCCAAAAGCCAACCTCATTAATCTTTGGTGGCCCGGATGACCCTATTCCCCAAGCTGTGGGTGGGGGCACGGTAACAGATGCAGACATGAGCGACCCTACCCCTAAAGCTAAAGCGGGTAAGGCCAATCGTTCGCGCAAATAGCGAAGATAAACAATACTTAGGTACTTTGCTAAGTGGCAAGGCAGCTGAAGCTCAACGCATCAAGCGTGCTCATTATGCTGAGTATGCTCAGTGTGCTCAGTACGCTCCATTTGCCTGAGGCTCATGGAGCTTGGGCTAAATTTTTTCTCGTCTAGAGGCGATAGTGTTCTAAGGTCAATCAATGAGGATTATGAAAATAAGCCACCGCCACCAGGCATCAGCTTTGCGTAAGACTATGCGCAGCAGCATGGCCCCATGTACTCATGCTATAAAATCAGCACATTGGTCTAAGTTGGCTCAGCATACTCATACTATGCTTGTTCAGACTGGGAGGTTAATTCAGCTGAGGATGTTAGCTCAGCCGAGGACGCTAGCTAAGCTTAGGATGTTAGCTCAGCCGAGGATGTTAGCTCAGCAGAGATCGCTAGCTAACAATGCGAGAGGAGCTAAGCTAAGCTTTTTTAAGCTAGCTCTGCCTCTTAGTTTGTCGCTAGTACTATCAAGCCTGGTCAGTGGTTGTTCGCTGGGGGCTAGTGAGGTCAATTTAGACCGCTATACCCTGACCCAGGATATTGCCCCTGAATCCTATTTAAACCAGTCCTATAGTGTTAATGTCGCGCTGGCTCCTATCTTAAATCAGGGCGGGGTCGTGCTTCAGGTCTCGGATGTGTCTTTACGTCCCGCTAAAAACTACCGCTATAGCGCTAATTTAGATAATGAGCTTAAGCTGTTATTAATTGATGAGCTTAATAAAGCGCAAAGCTCCACCCGTTATCGTTATGATCTCTTTGTTTCTAAGTTTCAGGGGACTTTAGATGGTGAGGCCATAGTAGAGGTAAGCTGGCAGGTGAGTGGTATGCGCTCGCATCGCGAAGTGCTGCGCGGAGGTAAGGAGCTTAATTCAGCCCTCAGTGAGGATGGTTATGAGGCGCTGGTGCTGGAGCTTAAGAATAACTATCTCCATCTCATTAAAGAAATGATCGCGCAGCTCCCTAAGAGGTAATTAGCTCTGTTTAGCTGCACTACTTAGATATGTCAATTAGATGTGCCGCTTAGATGCACCGCTAAACAGTTTACTGCGGGTAAACAGGCAATGCGCTTTTCCACACCCCTTAGTCAAGCACGATGTTAGGCTCTTTCCCCACAGCTTAGCGCTGCTTGGTTCAGCGAGAGGTTATTTCCCTCTTTTCTTGTCTTATTTTCTTCTTGTCTTATTTTTCCCACCTCAAAACTATCTGCGCTATCTTGGGCAGTAGCAGCTATGCTATGGCGTAGTATCTCTACGAGGGCGTTGCTTAGCTAGCCCCGGCAGTAGTGGGGCTTACCTGGTTGGTGCTACACCTGTAGGTGCTACATCTCATGCTGCTTGACATTACTGAGCACGCCGCTATTTCCTGGTGTTTTTTCCTTGTGCGCCAATATCCACATGCCCATCTCATGCGGAACATGCTGTCGTCAGGGCGTACTTTATCGCTAAGGGAGGGTACGCTGTCATTAGTATATAGCAGGCTTTGTCCGCTAGGCGGAGCAATACTCTCTTGCTATAGATTTTAGCGGCGACGCTTGAGCGAACTGGTTGAGCGCGGCGCTTGGCTTGGAGCTATTGTAGTTTGGCTTGGAGCTAGCTTAGCTTGGTTTGGAGCTAGCTTAGCTTGGTTTGGAGCTAGCTTAGCTTGGCTTTGAGCTAGCTGAGCCTGGCTTGGCACTGCTGTTCCTGGGGTAGAGGCGGTGTTTATATTTATCTGACTTGCAGATGTCTGGTTGCCTGCTTTTGCCTCTTTTTCCTCACTCTTAACCTTACGACCATGCATAAGTTCTTTAACACTACGAGCTAAAGAAGCCTTTTTCAGGCTCGAGCCTGCACTTGTGCCGGTACTAGCTCTGGCATCAGAGCCTGTAATAGCTCCGGCAGTGGCAGAACCATGATCTTTTCTCTTTGTCGTAGCATCTCCTGAAGTTACAGGGTTCTGCGTAGCTGTACGTGAAAGAGCAGGGCTTGCTGTAGCAGTGGTTGATGGAGCTGGGGTTGGCTTAGCCCCGCTCGGTTGAGCCTTACTTAGGCTAGCTAGTACGGCTGGCGTATTCTGGGGACGAGACTGTGGTGTGGCTGTAGTCATGGCTCTATTACCAGCACTAGTCCACGCCGTGCTATTAGCTGGAGCTGCCGCTGTGGTTAAAGTAGCTGTTGGGGCTACTGGAGCTACAGCTGCTTTTACAGCATTAGTTGCTCGAGGCGAGGTGGTAGTAGCCGGGGCTGCTGGAGTAGAGGTAGCACCACTCTTTCTAAGATGCTTCTTTAAGCTATGAGCAGGTTTAGCGATAGTAGTACTAGGCTCAGCTGAGCTAAGGTTTGCTGCGGATTTAGCTTGGCTTGCTTCACTTGCTCTAGATAATGCTGTGGCTGGTGCACTTGGTGTTGGGATAGCCGTAGGGGTTGTCGCAGTTATGCTAGCTTTAGTGTTTGCTTGGCTGGAGCTAGCTGGCGATGCTCTGTTTTTACTCTTAAGATTAGCTCCCATTGGGCGAGCTAGTGAGGACTTAGAGCGGCTCGTTGTGGTACTTGCAGCGGCATTTGCAGTGGTACCAGTAGTGGCACCAGTAGTGGTATCTATATCCTGCTTGTTGGCAGCAGTTACAGCTGTGCTTGTAGTTGCGGCATTAGCTAGATTTACTGCACTTGCCAGAGCAGTAGTTGGGGCGGCGGTGATGCTATCCGTATCTGGCGCTGACGCAGTGATTGGCACAGGGCGGGAGCGGCTCGTACGAGCTAAGTTCTTAAGTGTTTTAGCTGATTTAGTTCTTGGCTGCGTCTTATTCTCTGCACTAGCACGAGAAGGAGCAGGTACGCTCGCAGCTGCCGCGGTAAGAGTCGAGGCGGTGGTAGGTTCTTTCTCCTGTGGCAGCGGTTTGAGTTCCGCTGGAGAGTATGCTGGGCTTGAAGCCGTAGTATGAGCTGAAGACGTAACAGGAGCAGCCGCCACTGCTGGCGCCACTGCTGGCGACACTGCTGGTACTGCTGGCGACACTGCTGGTACTGCTGGCGCCACTGCTGGCACTGCTGGCACTGCTGTAGCAGTTAGTGTAGTTAGCGCTGCTGGCGCAGCTGAAGTTGTACGAGCTGTTGCGGGTGCATCCTTAGCCGATTGAGTAGCTGTGGTAGCTGATAGCGCTGCAATAGCGGCTTGATTGACTTGTGGATAGGCCTGAGAAGCAACACCGCCAATAGCCGGAGGCTCATAAGCACCAGAGCGCATCATTCCCTGCTGTAAAACGGCATCGTTTTTCAGTAAGAGAGCGAGTTTTTGCGCTTCGTCCTGACCAATGTCAGTGTATTGTTCATGTAAACGGTATGGATTGTTAGCGAGTTCTTGGGCAGCTGCTTGTGCTGCTTGTAAAGAGGCCGGAGCTGCTAGATTAGACGCGCGTCGGTTTGTACTCTCCACTTGTTGGGGGAGAGTATTGCCACTACTGAGAGAGCTGCGATTACCACTAATATTTCTACTACCATTAGTGCGGTTCGGATTATCACTATTGCTATAAGCCCTGTTAGTACGGAAGCGCTCATTAAAAGATGGACTACCATTAGCAAGCGAACTAAGTGAGGCAACACCACCACTAGTTAAAGGACGGCTACTGGTTGGTAAGGAAATAGGGTTAGAACCCAGGGGAGTAAAGCTGGTATCGTCAGGAGCTTCTTTCTTAGTTTGGAGGTCTTCAGCTCCTTTAAGGATTGGCACTTGTTCGGGGGCGGCAGTTTGCAGATCGTAAGTAGCCTGAGCCTGCATTTGCGCCTGCGGCTGTAGTTGCAAGTGACCTGATACTTGGTTTTGTTGCGGACGGACGCTCTTAGTCGCAAATTTATTGTGCTGCGAAAGTGAGGAGGCACCAGCATTGGTGTCTGTAGCTGGGGTTAACACTAGTGGAGCCGAGGCTTTGAGCTCTGCTTTAATTTCAGCTCTGATTTCCTCAGCCACCTTACGAGCAATCTCAATGACCTGTTGGGCGCGGATATAAGAGTCAGAAGCGGCCAGGGCATCTGGAGTCAGAGAAGCAGGAGCTGCTCCTGGAACTGGTGAATTAGGTGGTGTATTGGCATGATCGTTGTGATTATGAGCAGTCAAGCCTAAGGCGGTGTTACGCTCTTGCGCTTTTGCCCGCAATTTTTCCTGTGCTTCAGCTTGTGCCTGAGCTTGTGCCTGTGAGTGCGAAAGCATCTCCATCGTTTGTGCTGGAATGCTTGGTGCAGCATGAGTATGAGTGTAATCCTGGCCCCAGCGAGCTGCTTCTTGTGCTTTAAGAGCAAGATCATGCTCATGCTCTTGTAACAGCTTAGCTAAGTCATCCTCATGGAGGGAAGCGATAAACTTGCTTTGATTGATGTAACTGTGGTTATCACCATAGTAGACCGGGGCATGCTGATGTGGCGCTGGTGTTGGTGTCTCCTGGCGTGGCTGATTGCCATTGTCAAAGCTATAGTTAATGGCCAGGTTGTTATAACCAGTTTCAAAGAGCGCGGTGGCACGACGGGTACGCGGTTTGAGATTAAAGCTAAAGCTCATCCGCATATCGGCTTCGTCAGCATGTTCGCTATCTTCATCTGCTGCTTCGGGATCAATATTATCAGGCATCAGGGAAGCTAAAGAGGCATAGCTCGAACTGAGCTTATCATCTTCTTCCTCTCTATCCCAAATGGGATCATTATCTGGAGCAGATTCCTTAAGGCTATTGCTCAAGAGACCCGCGTTATCTTGCTCGCCTTGTTCTGGCTTGCTTCTGAGTCCTGCTTGTTGGAAATGACGACGTAAAGCCTGAGCTTCTTCATTGAGCTCGTCGGTGTCAGGATCATGGCTAGTACTGAGATCTTGTAGTTTATGCAGATTCTTTGTTTGTGGCGTGGTGCGGGACGCGGAAGTGTTTTCTGCAACAGAGCTTATGCTATCTGGCGTCATGTCCTCATCATCGGGCCCATAAGGCAAATGCGACTTTGGTTCGAGGGTAGATGCCAACTTAGAGCTAGTATTAGCAGGTTCAGCATTAGGGAAAGCAAGGACATCATGAGAGGAGTCAAGTGCAGCATTAGGAGCGCTAAGCTCAGTGTTTGCTTCATCCTGATCGTGTTCTTGCTGAGCTGAAGATAGCGCAGCAGCAAAGCTGAAGGGAGCTTTACTTGACTTAGCACGAGAGCGCTGCGGCTCATGATTAGTTAAGATACTGTCTTGATCGTCTAAGGCATTTAAAAGAGAGCTAACCCTAGAACCGGTAACGGGAACTCGCTTACGCTTATCTTGTTGAGCAGATGTAGCTTCCTGCGAGGAGGTTACAATGTCTGCCTCAGGTTCGTTGATGATGTCATTAATATTGCCCTTATCAGCAAAGATACTGTCGTCATCATCACCCCAGGTGCCGGTGATATTAATTTGGCCAAGGTCATGTTCTTCCGCTGCACCATGGGGACGTGCCGCTAAAGCAGCGCTCGAGGTTTGTTTTGAGATCAGGTTGTTAGTGCCGGGAGCAGGCGCATCATGGTCGCCTAAGGCAAAATCAGTGCGTCCATAAGGACTTGCAGAGGTAAAACTACGTTTGCTCTCGGTAAAGGACAGCTCGGAGCTAAGAGCTTCGTCTAAATCTTGGCCATAAGGAGCAGACGAACTGCCATGTAAGGAGTCATAGGCAGCTAAACCCCGCTTGGCTTTTAAAGAAAGAGGGGCTTGAGTACTAGCGCCATAAGTATCAACACTTGGATTATGAGAGCGATTACGTCCTTGGATTTGTGCTTGGACTTCAGCTAAAGAACGGGCGCCGCGTATTCCCAGTGGATTAGCGTTGCTTGATGGCAGGTTAGAAGGCGCGGAGGGCGTACCTTGATGAGTACGAGTAAATAAATCGGAGCTTAGGGTAGGCTCGCGTCCATCATTAGCACTAGAAGAAACAGCCGGGTCGTTGAAATCTAAAGCATGTTCTGGAGCTCCTAGCTGGTTGATAGCAACATTTAAGCCTACGTCTAGCTCGTCTGTATGGTGGGGATGATTGCTCTCTTGTAAAGAGAGCGGATTATCTTTAACCCGCAGATGTATAGTGCTAGCGCGTTGATTCTTGCGCTTGCCCCTAGTAAGCTTAGCCATCTTTTTGGCTGCCGCTTTAGCTCTATGGTCATGTAAGGCACCTTGGGCGCGTAAAGCTGCTTTTTCTTCAGGCGTAAGGCGGGGTGCGGTGCTCCAACATAAGATAAAGACCAGTACAAAGAGGATAAGTCCTAAGAGTGCACCGGTGAGCAGAGGGGAGAAGCTGTGAGCGAGAAAAGAGAGCGGAATGCCGATATTAATGGCATTAATCATTACTTCCTGGGGCCAGACTAGTCCTAAGCCTAGAGGCAAGTTACCCACCAGGATTGCTAATATTCCGGTTCTAAAAGTACGATAATAGCAGCAGCTTAAAAGTCCTAACAACCAGAGCGTGGCTCCACCATAAGTCAGAGCAGATGCTGCAAAAGAAATCAAATCAACCATGACTAAAACGGTATTGCCCTAACCTAGAGATTAAGCCTAGAACCTAAACATGCTTATTTTACCTGATCTCAGGCACTATTTAAGGTTGACCTTGAGAATGGTGCTACTTAAGTGAGCCCCTGAGAGCTAAGTTTAAGTTCTGTCTATGCTTACTTTATTCATAGTGTTGGTAGGTTCCTTAGAGAAATTCATCCCGCTTTAAGACAGAGATGATGCGGCTTCTCAAGACGCTGACACTATTTGCTCATTGCGTAAACTGTACGGATTGGCTTTATTTTGTTTAAACTGAGTCATCTTGACAGCCTTACAAAGGTCAAGGTTTGGCGTAGCACGCAAAAGCGGTGTCCTTACAATGCGATGTTAAGCTCATCGCTTATTGCAGTAAGGCTAAGCCTAGATCCCCTTGCTGTAAGGCTAAGCTGATGGCTCCGCATCGCTTGAGCGCTATTCAGCCTAGAGTTTGCAGTAGTGATGTCCTATGTTTGTAAGGTCACTCCATTAGTGACGAGAAATAGACATAATATTTTAGCTGCAATGCTAATGCCATGGCGGCGTGCAGACGGGGTTAGGGGCACCAAGACGTGCTTTAGTGTATCTCAAGCTCCTAAAATTTCCTGAAGTTGCAGGGACGCATACAAGGATTTATTAGTTATCCTAATGCAGATTTTGGCTTTATTTTAGCCTTTTCTTGATGATTGGTACTCAACTCAGCTAGCGCTATATTAGCGTGGCTATAGTTCAAGGTAAGATAGCTTGAGGATGCTTATTCTGGTTTATAAATCTAAGCTGCGATTATAGCAAGGTTAGTTTAGATTCGCACTATAAGAGTGGTCACGTGGGACTAAGAAGGAAGCATAGATTTTGGCTTAAGCAAGGAGCAGAGACCTTGGCTTAAGCTCAGCTTAATTCGGGTTAGAGCATTAAAGCAGGATAAAGTGGTGATAATTTGACCTCCAGCGCTTAAAATTGCGGCAAACACCTAAGGACAGTCTGACACTAAGCTAAGTTTAGCCAGGCATAATAGTTTATTAGTGCGAGGATGCGGTTAACGTATGTCTCTAGAAGAGTAAGAAAGCAGATAAAGCGGGAGTAAGTGGCAGCTGGATGTAGCAAGAGCAGGCTCCAGTAGTCTGCATTAGAGCCTGTTTGCTTACTAGCTCTCTGTAAGTAGGACGGTTGGTTCGCGTTTGTGCGACAGAAGTAGCCAGAGGATGGTTGCCATAGGAAAGAGACCATAGAGGGGCAGCTATAGGACATCTTCCTTTGAGGAGCGACCAAAGGATGTCTGCCAGAGGATGGCCATAGTTAAGCGCTATCAGTTAGGTTATTTTGATTCTTTAGATTAGAGTGAAGTAGCGTGGTAAGCTTGGCACCGCGGTTGTGTCTTAGTGCGTATTTAGGTGCTTAATGTAGAGATAGAAGCTTGGCATCAAGGTATTTGCTTGGTGCTGGGTTTAGTGTTTGTGGTAGGTCTAGCCACTTAAAGCAGCGATAGTTACGGGTAATCGCTAGTAGTTGCAGGCAGGTATTTGTGGGGAGTTGCTGATAATTGCTTAGTGCTATGGTGTTTAGTGCTTGATTGAGCCGGGTCGCTTCTCTTGTTTCTTCTTTTCTGCTTGTTTGTGCTTGTAACAGATTATTCTTGTGTAGGTTTTGGGGCTCTGTGGGGCCCTGATGAGGATGTGCTATGTGGGTGTGGGATGGCGACCCAATTGCCTTTACTATAGGGGCAATTTCAATGCGCTGGTATGGCTTACTCTTTGCCGGAGGCTTTGTCTTAGGCTATGGCATGATGATCGCCATGTTTAAAAGAGCGCGCTATGACACAAATGATCTCGACAAGCTCTTGCTCTATGTCTTTTTAGGCACGCTGATTGGGGCGCGCTTAGGCCATTGCTTAATTTATGAACCAGGATTTTATTTAAGCCATCCTTTAGAGATTTTAATGGTGTGGCATGGTGGCTTAGCTAGCCATGGTGGCACTGTAGGCGTGATCCTCGCTTTTGCTATCTTTATTTACCGCTCGCATAAGTACAAGTTCTTTGAAATTGCTGACTTAATCAGCATCCCTATTGCCTTAGTGTGTACCTTTATCCGTATCGGAAACTTTATGAATTCCGAGATTTTAGGTAAACCTACCCTGGGATATTTTGGCGTGGTCTTTGCGCGTTTAGGTGAAACCTATCCTCGTTATCCGGCGCAACTGTTTGAGGCTGCAGCTTATTTCATTACTTTCCTTATTTTAGCGATTTTGTACTTTACCTGGAAGAAACAGCGCCAGGGCGTGATGCTAGCGGTGCTTTTGTTATGTATCTACACCTCACGCTTCTTTATCGAGCCTTTTAAAGAGGAGCAAGCTGATTACTCTACCGAGATGTGGCTTAATGTCGGCCAGCTCTTAAGCATTCCTTTTATCATTGGATCTCTCTTACTGTTAATTTGGCGCTGGCGCCGTAATGATACGGTGTGTGGATATGAATTGCTTCAGGCAAAAGTAGCTGCCACCGGCGCTCATGCCGCAGCTCATGGAAAAGAGCACGTAGCAGCTAACGTAGAAGCTAACGTAAGAGCTAACCTAGAAGCTCACGCTGATGCTAAGAGGAAAACTTCTGTAAAGCCAAAGATAGTAAGTGCATCAGACACCACTAATCCGGATAGCTCCGCCACTGATAGTCAAGACACCTCTTTCCAGAAGTAAGGGGCGCGCTCTTTTAGTACGCTGCTCTAGCATCGCAATAGCAATGTATTAGTACCGTATCAGCACTGTATCAGCACCGTACTAGTAAGGTATTAGCACCGCAACTACGCTGCCATAGCTACCCACGGCACTACACAGCGCTGTCATAAATTAAGAGGGCTCGTCTGAGACGGTCTGTCTACAAAGCTTCACTTCAGCGCTCATACCCGGCCTGCGTACTATTTTATAAGTAGCACCAGAGAAAAATCGCCTATCTGTCTAATTTCATTGGTGTACCTGCTAATTTGTGACAGCCCTGTACAGTATCGTGGCCACACCCACAGCGTCTTAATATGGTGGCTACCATGCCCATAGTGTTGGTTTAGCTGCTTACCGTACTCTGATCTCTTAATGCTCTGCTTGCGCCCACAAAGTTTGTGCCAGCAGAGCGTGCACCTACAGAGTGTGGGCTCATATAAGATGTCTTCATAGAGCGTTAGCCCATATAGGGTGGAGCCACCTAGTGTGTGCCCATAGATAAGGTACCAACCGAGTTTGCCCTGTAACTCTCGGCACTGCTAGCGTTCTAATGCGTGCTGCTGCATCAATGCATCGCTGTTACGTCCATGTACCACTAATGTGCCCATGCGCCGCTGCTGTACTAGCGCGAAATTTCCTAGCTTAGGTTGGTGGAGCGTTCTCAGAGATGGCGCTTTTTGGGAGAAGCATGACGTAAGCCTTGGGAAGTATGTTGTAAGTCCTGAGGAGCCTGGCGTCAGTCTTGAGTAATCTGGCATTAAACGCTGGTGGTAGGCAGTTGCGGTTCTTCTCGCTAGAGAACAGAGCACTAAGATTCTTGCTCTGAGTTTTGAACTTGGAGCTTTAAGTTTGCAAGCTTAAAGGTAGTTAAAGAGGAATAAATATGGCTCTTGAAGTAATCGTCCTCGCCGCCGGCATGGGCACGCGCATGCACTCATCTAAGCCTAAGGTGCTCCATGAGATTGCTGCTGCTCCGATGCTCTTCCATGTGCTGCGTACTGCTGCGTCCTTACAGCCAAGTAAGATTCATGTAGTCTTAGGCCATCAAAGTGAGAAAGTTACGGCAGCTCTCGCTACTTTAGAATCACAAGAGCCTGAGCTTTATCACAAGCTTAATGTGGTGCTGCAGCAAGAGCAATTAGGCACTGCCCATGCTGTAAAGCAGGTGCTTCCTCACTTAAGTGCTGCTAATCAAGTTGTGATTCTCTATGGCGATACTCCTCTGACCCCTCGTCATCTCTTAGAGGAACTGCTTTCTGGACTTAATCAGCATAGCCTGACCCTGCTTACGGCTAACTTAAGCAATCCTACAGGCTACGGCCGCATTATTCGTGATGCTTCTGGTCAGGTCTTAGGTATTGTGGAGGAAAAGGACGCCACTGCTGAGCAAAAGAAGCTGAGTGAAGTGAATATGGGCATGCTCGCCAGTACTACGGAGATCTTGCAACTGTATGTGCCAGCGATTAATAACAACAATGCCCAGCATGAGTTTTACTTAACTGACCTTATTGGCCTCTTAGTCCAGGCAGCAGCCCAAAGTCAGGTAGCACATGGAGTAGGGGCGGTACAGGCAGCTTGTGCTGATATCCCTCTGCTTTCGGGCATTAATAACAAGCTGCAGCTTTCCCAGGTCGAGCGCCTCTATCAAAGACAAGCAGCCGAGCGCTTAATGCTCTCTGGGGTGACTTTAGCTGATCCTGAACGTTTTGATTTACGGGGTGAGCTTATTTGTGGCCAAGATTGCTTTATCGATACCAATGTCATTATTAAGGGCAAAGTGGTGTTAGGTAATAATGTCATTATTGGCACCGGCTGTGTCTTAAGTGATGTCACCATTGGTGATAATAGCGAGATTTCTCCTTACACCATTATGGAGAAATCGGAGTTAAAGAAGCACACCACGATTGGCCCATTTGCCCGTCTCCGTCCTGGTAATGTCTTAGAAGACGAAGTGCATATTGGTAACTTTGTGGAGGTAAAGAACAGTCACATCGATGAGGGCACTAAGGCGGGCCATCTGACTTACATTGGCGATAGCGATATTGGTAAAAAGACCAACATTGGCGCTGGTACCATTACCTGCAATTATGATGGTGCTTATAAGCATCGTACCACCATTGGTAATGATGTCTTTATCGGCTCGGATACCCAATTAGTAGCACCGGTGACAGTGGAAGATGGTGCCACCGTGGCTGCCGGTACTACCGTCACTAAGACAGTGCCAGCAAATCAACTGGTTTTAACTCGGGTGAATCCAGTCCTGGTGTCTACCTATAAGCGCCCTCGCAAAACTCCTAAAGCCTAGGGCGCTGTATGAGCTAGGCTCTAGCAGCGCCAAGCATCTAATAACTTAAAGAACTGCTCGGCGCTTCTCTTAACTTCAAGAGCTGCTCGGAGCTCGTCTTTGCTGCTTAAAGTTGCGCAGGGCCGTATAGCTCTACTGCGCTTGCATGCGCTTGCATGCGCTTGCATGTGCTTGTATGCGCTTGCATGTGCTTGTATGCGCTTGCATGTGCTTGTATGCGCTTGCATGTGCTTGTATGCGCTTACATGTGCTTGTATGCGCTTACATGTGCTTCTCGTAGCTCTTATAGCTTCGCAGCGCTCTTGAGAGCTTTGCCGTAACTGCTGCCGGGATGCGGGTTGACCGCTGGCCTATGCGGGCAAAGCTCTTCCTTGTGTTTGGTCAAATAGCTTGGCCCAATAGCTTTATCGTTCAGCTTTTCTTAGCTACTTTGCCCCTATTTTCTCCGCGCTTATCTTTCCCATTATCTCTGCTCTTATCTTCTTTATCTGTTTTTTTCTAGTACAGCTCTAGCGATATAACGATATACCTAGTACTGCTAATTAAGAGGTTTGGGTAGAGTGACTAACTTTCAAAGCTTGAGCTATCTATTGGTATGCACTTTAAGAGCTGGGGAGCTTCTTCTCCTAACCCTACCCTTAAAACATGATGCCCCTTTTTTATTGCCACTCTCATGCAGGTTGTTTGGGATCAATTACCCTATCAAGACCTCTTAATTAATAGCACTAGTACAGTATAGCTATATGGTGCGCGCAATGGCTAAATAAGATGGCAGCAAATTGCCACAATATGGAGCAGAATTTGCGAACTGGCTCAAGTTTTTGATGGATATAATGATCTTTTTTGTGAAGCTAAAAGAGGCCAATATTATGTAAATGTAGAGTAATGGTAGTTTTATAGATATTAAACCTTGCTAGGTGGTCTCTGAGCTAAAGCTTAGAATTATCATGCTTTGCGATGATACTTCGTAATCAATGATGCTTGTGGTCTGATTTTAACATGATCTCTAGATTAGATAATCTTTTTAAAAACAGGTTAATTTAGAAACAGAAATTCTCCCAGTAAAAGCCTAAAAAGCTATACTTTAATCACAATAAACTGCGCCTTATAGGTTAATCTTTGCTAAAATTAAGGGATAGCACAGGATGGTCATGCGTAAACTAGCTCAATCATTTAGCGTGCAAAAGTTTGTGGGATTTAGCTTGCTAAATGACAGAGTAATTTCTCAGCATCTCCATTTCTCCTCCTGATCCAAATTTAAGATACCTGTCCCTGGCTCTATGTAGATATAAAGCTATATAGTCTTAGCCCAAGTTAGGTCAGTAGCTTAGCTTTTTGCTGAGATGTCTTAGCTTTTGGCTACGATATATGGGCCTCTACCTTACGATTTGTGATTACTCCGTGCGCTTAGGATCTGTTTGTTACCTAAGATAAGCCTCTAAGACCAGCCTTTAAGACAAGGCTCTGAGATTAACCTCTAAGATAAGGTTCTGCGATTAGCCTCGTCCTCTTGGCTTTAAACTTAAGAGATTAAGCTTAAGATATTTAGTGATTTGTCTCGCGGTTGCGAACAGTGCCTCACAGGAAAATCTGCTCTCTTGCTGGTGTTCTTACTTACAAATAAGCACTAGCGCGTGAGCGAATTCACCCGTGTTATTAGGCTTAGAAGCTTAAGTGATTACTAATCCTTACTAGATCTATAGCGCTAAGAAGTGTTGAGGTTCTGATCATTATGAGACCTGGCCTTAGGCAGCCTCGTCCCCGCCTACTGTTTTACCCCCGGTAGCCTTTCTTTTCAGAATGTGCCAGAAAAATTTAAGAAGATCATGGGAAGCCCGTGTCCCAGGATTAGATATAGGCAAGTTGTGATATAGCGGTAAGCTTAATGGCCTTGTATTTTCTTAGTATTAGCCTAGTTGTGAGTACATCCGTACCAAGAGTACTTGTAAGTGGGTTAGTAAGCTTGAGGAAGATTAGCAAGGATTAGCTTGAGAGCTTACAGAGAGATTGCTGTAATCGTGGTCGCTATATGCATAGAGGGTATTCTCAAGCGCAGTTTAAGGAAGTATGACGACGCTAGTGAAGCTCAGGATAGCCTTTTCTTTGTTCTGTCTTGGTAGACAGATAAGGTAACAGGATGATAGCTTGGTTTACTTGCTATCCATACTGAGAACCTAGAGCCTGAGGCTTGAACCTCAGGTTAGGGGTCTTGGGAGCTAGAGTTCCTCGGGAACTAGAGCCTCAGGCAAGAGCCTTAGGGAGAGGGAGAGTAGGAAAAGTCCTATTGCTTGATCTTTTTCTCGTTAGTGTCATCTTCATCTAACCTAGATTGCCTTAACGCAGCACCTGCCACTTATCGTGGCTAAAGCCACTAGCGTTATCAACCCCAAGGGAGTAGATACGTAACTAGCGTTGCTAACGTCTGAGGTATGTAATTGTCGTGCTGGTTATAAGAGCAGTGCCAACTAGGCTTAAATGTCATTTAGGTCTAAACGTCATTTGGACTTAAATACTATTTAGTTAGGCATAAAAGTCTTTGCGGCTTTACTGCTAGTTATGCTTTAAGTCTTTGCTTAAGAACTGGTGATACGCCAGAGAGGGATAAGAGCAAGGCTTAGCCTTGCATGGCTTAGCATGGCTCTGCTTTGCGTGGCTCAGCATTGCAGGGGCTGCATTGCATGGCTTAACATAGCTCAGCATAGCTTGGCTGCTACTTAACTTCTGCTGTAACTCTAGTACCTGTAGGTGCTAGTGCCTGTAGACACTAGTATCTGTGGGTAATAGTACCTTATGGTTTAAGTATTGATACGCTAGGGTAGCGTTGTCCTTGTCCACGTGCACAATGATAAGGCTGCACTAGGAGTTATATTAAGCAAATTACTTTGGCTTAACCATATTAATACTGCCTGCAACTTGCCAAGGAGCACCATAGTGCAGGTGTACATATTGCCAACAATATTGCCCTTAGAGGGCCATATGTTGTCAACATGTCACCGCAGCTTTAGCTCTTAGCTTATTTAATTCTCAGCCCTTGGAGCAGGGACTTTGATAAGGTAAGAGCAAGTAGAGGCCCTTTAGCGTGGTTCTTATCCTCACTAAATGTTGGTGCGCCTATAATCCAAAACAAGCAGTTGCCTAGTTGCTCTCGACAACGAGGTAAAGTAGCTCTTGGTACTAGGTTTTTAAAGATGGACGATTACTCCAGCTCTTCGCTAGGTTTTCGCGATAAATTTGCTTACAGCACCGGCTCGTTGGGTAAAGAAATCGTGCATGGCCTGATCAGTTGCTTTGTCTTTCTCTATTGCATCCATGTGTTAAATATGGATGTCTCTTTCCTGTGCCTGCTTTATATCTCTCACAATGTTTTAGGGGTGGTTGCCGCACCTCTTTTAGGTATTTTGCTTGATAACACTCATTGTCGCTTTGGCAAATACAAGGTCTGGACTTTCTTTGGGGTAATTTTAAGTATCTTGGCCTTGCTCTCGCTTTATTACCTCCCGCAAATAGGTCATAGCGCCACTCATACTAAGCTGATTATCACTGTTATTTACCTCTTGTGGTCATTAGGGTTCTTTATGATCGATATACCCTCATGGTCACTACTGTCCCTTTTTAGCTGCAATCTCGCTAGCCGTGATGTCATGGCTACAGTGCCTTGTGTTACTAATCAATTAGGCTATCAAGTCTTAGTCATCACTATTATTAGTGCCTTTGAATTAGCCCCAGAGTCTTGGCAACAGCAGCTCACTTCGTGGTTAGGGGGCTGGTTTGGCTTAAGTGCGGTCTTAGCCTTTATCATTCTGGTAATTTCCCAGGCCATTTTCTTATTTTTACTGCGCACTAATTGTATCTTTGCCACTCCTTCCCATTTAAATCGTGCTTCTTACTTAGGACGTCACCATAGCCTAGAGGCGCCAGAAAATGGTGATACTGCCACCAATGCTGCCACTGCCACCAATGCTGCCACTGCCACCAATGCTGCCACTGCCACCAATGCTGCCACTACCACCAATGCTGCCACTGCCACCAATGCTGCCACTGCAAGCGTAACTACTGCCGCTCCTGCAAGCGTAGCTACTGCAGACAGCTCTGACGCTGCCGCTCCTTTTGCTGCCGGAGCAACAGCAAGTGCAGGAACAGCTACAAGTGCGGAAGCAGATTCAAGCGTAGTAATAGCTGCAAGTGCTGCTGGTGACGCTGTTTCAGGAAATAAACGCTTTGCTCCAACTATGCCTACTTATGCTGCTGGTGCGGCAGCTGTGACTTCGGCTCTGATGAGTAAGGGTCTGGAAGGCCATGAGTCTATGGTTGCGACTACAGCTATGGCTGCCGGGGCTATGGCTCATGGCGTTGGTGCCTTGACCCCAGGAGATATAGATAAAGATGCGCTAACGGAGCGCGTGCTGAGTCCCGATATGCTGGAGGGGGGGCATTTAGAGGCCTTGCCTCTTCATGCTGATGCTCTAAGCGAGCTTAGTGGTAATGGGGCTTTGCTTTATAATGCCCAGGTTGCTTCTCATCCGCTCTGGCAAAATAAGGCACAAGCGCAAGTACATGGTCTCAATGGCCATGCTCAAAGCACTGAATATCGCTTAGAACAAACAGAACTCCAAGAGAATGAGGGTGCTGCTTTTATCGGGGGTACAAGCATTTCCGGTAGCGCGCTACTTAGCACAATGCCAAGCACTGGCAGTGCTACTAATGTGGGGGCACCGCGCAATGAGTTTCTAGGTCATGATTTTCCAGACCTTGACGGGCCAGACCATGACATGTCCGGCAAAGACATGCCAGGCTATGCTTTTTCTAGCAACGCCTCCTCGGGCAACGACTCCTCTGCTAAGACCTCTTCTAGCAACATTTCCTCTAGCAAAGCTGTGTCTAACCATGCTCAGATTGTTGCTAACTTGGCTTTTGGCCAAGGTACTTCACCAGCACAAGCTAATTACCTTGCGCGTTCGACTATGGGCTCGCATTATGGTGAGGTGCGGGATTATCGTAATCATTACGATAAGCTCTATGATATGCAAGGAGAGGGGCAACCACGTCCTGGCTCTTTTAACTATGCGCACTTAGAACAGGCGCCGGTAGGGTTAGCGGCATCTGCTGCTGCGGCATCTGCTGCAGCAAGGGCTGCGGCTTCTGCTACTACTGCTTTCCCTGGTGCTGGTACGGCGGTAAGCCAAGATACTGCGGAAGTGCGTACAGGTATTACTGCTTTATCCGGCAGTGCTGCTTCATCCAGCAGTGTCGCTACAGCTAGCAGTTCTGCTATAGCCTCTTCTTGGGACACGACAGCAAGCATCCGTAACACGTCTCGTGCGAGCCATGCCTCTCACAATACTAGTGCGGTACCGCGTGGGGATGACGCGCCTGCGGCCTCTAGCTTTACTGCTAACGCGGGCTTTACTGCGGCATCAAACTCTACTGCTACTTTCCAGAATGCGGCTTCTTCTCAGCATACTGCTAGCTCTACTGCGAGCTCTAGTGCTAGCGCCAGTGCTGGTGCTAGTTCCCGTACTGCTACAGATTCTAGTACGGGAGTGAAGATCAAAGGCTTATTACCAGCCTTTAAGTTAAGCTGGCGCACTATTGGTAAGGTGCTGTTAAAGAATGACCAATTATTAGTGGTCTTTTTAAGCACCATTATGCTCTACACGGCTTTTGGCATCTTTTTAGGGGCCTCGATCAGCATCTTTATTGAGAATCATATTCTCAATAATCCGCTTCTCTATGCCATTGTCTTGGTCTCCTGCTTGCTCCAGCTCTTAGCAATGGTAAGCTTTGAACCTTTAGTGCGTTATACCTCGCGGGCTTTTGTCTTTAATTTGGGCGTATATCTCATAGTGTTAGGAGCCTTAGTCCTCCTCTTTGTCCAGGAAGATATGCGCTTTATTTTCCCTATTGTCACTGTTTCTGCTTGCTTTAGTAGTATTGGTTTGGGACTAACTAAAGTGGCTCTTACTTCCATGACCATTGATACTGTGGACTATGGTGACTTTAAGCTCTCGGTACGTACCGATGGCTTAATTTTCTCCTTAAGGGCTATGGCACATCGCATTGGCGAAACTATTGCGCTTTTCTTCTACGGGGGCGCTTTATTAACAGCTTATGTCTTTGATAGCCGCCATGCTATTGGTCTGCCTTTTAGTATTAATTGGGCTATCTTTATGGTGGTGATCTTAAGCCTGGTCACTATCTTTATTTACTACAACTTCTACAAGTTAAATGGCGCCTTTTATCGCAATATCTTAAATAACCTGCAATACCTGAGGCAGAATCAAAAAGCAGCCCATGAGACCCATACGCCTAATCGCTTTATGCTGCGCTATTCGCTCGATGAGAGCACCATGATTATCAAATTAAAGGCGCAGTCCCAAGATGAGCTTATTCGGGCTTTAGTGCAAAAGTTAAGTGAAGTAAATGCTATTACCTCAGAGCATGATTACATGTGCGATCTCAATGCTCGCTTAAATGTAGGTCCTTGTGGAGTGGCCGAGGGTATTGCCTTGCCCCATGCTAAGTCTTCGGCGGTAAGACGAGCCACGGTGGTGGTAGCAACCTTAGATACGCCACTAGATTTAGGTGCTTTAGATGGACGCAAGTGCAATCTGATTTTCCTCTTAGCGAGCCCAGATGACCCTCAGACGCACTTAAATCTCTTAGCGCGCTTATCTTTACTCTTAAATGAGCCAGGCTTTGCAGATAAGTTAAGAGCCTCTGGTTCCTCCACTGAGCTCTTTGAGCGCTTAATTCAGTGTGAAAAGCATATTGTGACGGACATTGGGCGCAAAGCTAAAAATAGCCATAATCTTGGCTCGTTAGCACCGCTGCCTGATAATCAGACTAATATGAATCCCGACTCTATTTATAATATGCCAAGCACCTATAGCGCTAATCATGCTTCAAGTACCTATAGTGTCCAGACTGTCTATAGCGTCCCCAACTCCTCTCATGCGCAGCGCCCTTATCAGAGCGCTACTAATTACAGTGCGTTTAACCATTACAGCGCATCTGAGTCTTATCCTGGGAAAGACTACTCAGAGCTGTCATAAATTAAGAGGGCTAACCTAAGGCTGTCTACTGGTAAAGCTTCACTTCAGCGCTAATGCCAGGCCTGCGAGCTACTTTATAAGTTGCTACTTTATAAGTAGCGCCAGATAGAAATCGCCTATCAGTCTAACTCCATTGCTTCACCTGCTAGTTTGTGACAGCCTTGTACTATATATAACCACCAGGCTAACGCTAACTTTTGCGCTAGCTAAAGCCTCTAGGCAAACTAAACAGTACTGTCATAAATTAAGATAGAGTACCAGAGTTTCTCTACTGGTAAATCATCAATGCAGCGCAAAATGCTATGACTACGTACTACTTTATAAGTACTAGATTGCCTATCTGTCTAACTTTAGAGGCGTAGCAGTTAATTTGTGATAGCCCTGTATAGCTTATGCGCTCACGCTAGAGACAAGGCTAGTGCTCAGGCTGCAGCTCTCTATCAGGCGCAGTAGATTTAGATGCTTTGCAAAGCCCTTGCCCTAAGGAAAGCCATAATGCTCAGCAAAGCTCTTGCCCCCAAAAGAGTGCTATAGTGCGGTGTGCTCCTATAACGCCACCGCTAATTATCACCATCATTACCAGGGACTTGAGCAAAATAATCCGCGCCTCTAGGGTAAGACCTAAGCAAGGACAAGACTGAAGCTAGGGCAAGACCTAAGCTCAAGTGAGCTTGTCTTTAATGCTAGCAGCTAACTTCGTATAGAGGTATAACTTCCGCCCATCCCTGCTCCTTTATCCATCTCCACTCTCTTGTTAGCTCTTTGGGGCACTCTTGTTCTTGCTTTGGCAATCAGATTTACAACATTTAATTTCGGAATGAGATACTCAGCAGTTTTTCCTACCAACAAGCCTTAATCCTTATCCTGTCAAAGTATCGTAAATTTATTTTGTCAGAAGTTGGAGCTGCAGCAATAAAGCCTATATATCGTGAAATAAATGCCTTGTTTGTCATTGCCACAGCAAGTTGTTAGCTCTTTGCTCCAGTGTTTTTAGCTATTTGATCTAGTCGGTTCTTGTACAGTGTGGTTCTTTCCTGTACCAGCCAGTATTTTCCTGGTCTGTCTTTATCTGCTTATCTATTCTGCTTGGCTTTCTTCTGGTATTAGCCTATTAATTTTGGGATTATTTGGGTGTAATAATAGCCATTACTTTATAGAGACTTAACTTAGCGCTCGACCAAGATATAAGAACTTAAGCGCTTAATGACAGCTTGAGCTCTTTATCTTGAGTAGAGCGCTAGATGATATCTATAGAGATGTGCTCTAGAGTGGAGTTATACAGGTTGTATTTAGAGGCGAACGCTAGAGATGAACTTTTGCTAGTACTGCTAATTAAGAGGTTTTGGTAGGGGGGCGTAACTTCAAAAGCTTGTGCTATCTATTGGTATGCACTTTAAGAGCTTAGGAGCTTCTTCTCCTAAAACTACTATCAAAAAAGGATGCTCCTTATTTTGTTGCAACTTTAATGCAGGTTATGTGGGAGCAGATTAGACTACCAAGACCTCTTAATTAATAGCACTAGGTGGGGTCAGATCTGGATCAATACAGAGGAGAAAGATAATGTTTTTTACTGAAATTCTTTGTGCTACAAATGATGAGGAGCAAAATTTTTATCTATGTCCTGGAACCATCAATGTCCGCACTCACCGTGCTAAGCTAGCAGAGCGATTTCTAAGTAAGGAGGGAATTGATCTCAGATCAACCCCTTGCGTCGTTCTGGTTGTCGCTAAAAATTTAAAGGACGCTAAATTTTTGTTCTGGAACGGCCACGGTCTAATGGAGATGGAGTTCAGTAAAACTAATGGAAAGTTTCCACCATTTCCTGCTAACCCTGATAAGCATTTGTGCCTAAAAATTCTCAAGCAGGATATGTTGGATTATCTTGAGAAGCAAGATAATGACAGTAAATAAGCTCGGGTAACTGTGTTTATGCTCCGGTGGCACTATGCTGCTGGAGCAGCACCGTGCACGCGGCAATCAGGACATAGCTGAGGTTTTTAGCAAGTAGAGCTACTCTAAGCGCTAGTGCTATTAATTAATAGATCTTGGTAGGGTAATCTGCTCCCCCATAACCTGCATTAGAGTGTCAATAAAATAAGGAGTATCCTTTTTTGAGGGGAGTTTTAGGAGAAGATGCTCTCCAGGTCTTAAAGTGCATACCAATAGATAGCACAAGCTTTGGAAGTTACTCTCCCTACCAAAACCTCTTAATTTGCAGTACTAGCTACTTTGCTGGGCAAGTGCTGCTGTACTAAGCAAGCTGTTACTGCTCTAAGCTGTGGCGCTCTACATAAATCACATAAACTCTGTAACTTTAAGCTATGTGTTTATAAATTATGCACACTAAGCGTTGCGACTCTCAACTTGGGTAGCTCTAGGCAAAAGCTGTTAGCTTGGCAAACTCCTTTGTTAGTTACTGTAACTACTTCTACTGTTCCAGCAGTTGCAACTCATATCATACTGCTGCTATTACTGCTACTGTAACTGCCGTTGCAACTACTGCTGTTGCTACTAATGTTAGTGTAGGTATGATTAGTGTGGTTAAGGTTACCGTCCTTTAGTCTGCTGCTAGGATATGAAGCACTTTTGCCGTACAAATTTAACCTAAATTGAAGCGCTACTTCATACAGCATCTTAACCATAGCTCCAACTTGCTTACAGACTCTTTTAGGCACTGTCTCTTTGGTTTGGAACCTTATTTCTTGTCCCTTGAATTAGACGCTTTTTAGCCTTGCATCTGAGTTGCTTTGGTCAGCGCTTGATTGCTTTGCTTCTTAATTTAGGATTTAAACACTTAAGCTCCTTGAGTTTCAACTAATGAAGCTAGTCTAGTGGTGTGTAGACTTTCCTTGCTCGCATGCCATGTTCCAGATATCGCATGGCATAACGACTTTTGCCTTGTTAGGCAATGAAAAGCACTAATACAGCTATAGCATAATATATCTCATATATTAGATTATTTTTTATTATATTTGATACTATATTAATTCCAATTACCACTAGGAAGTGGCATTTTATAGAGCTAAAGTCTAGTGGACTTGGGATTAGGGAGATGATGCGTTCAGGACAGTGTATGGGTAAGTTTGCTTTTAAGAGGGATTCTAAGCTGGTTATTTCTTTAGCACAGGTGACGACTACCGCTTTAACTACGGCTCTCACTACTACTCGATTTTGGGCTCGCACTAAAGTTCTTTCTATGGTTCTAGCTCTGGCTACTGGGTTAGCTGTTGCAGCGAGCGCGGCCCATGCTGCAACTGAGCCTATTAAGGTGTGTGCCTCTTTGCAGCTCTATCAAAGTCTTAAGGCTTTTCAGGAGATCAGCCCTACGCCGATCTGGCTAAGTTTTGGTACGAATAACGATCTTTATGCTCGTATTATCCAAGATAGCGCTATTAACCTTAATGATAGTACTACTATCTCATCGGCTCCTGCTGCTTCTGTATCTCAAGATAAGCATAACTCTTGTGAACTTCTTTTTGCCTCGGACGAGCGTTTACCCATTAACCTGATTCGGGCGCATAAAGCCAAAGGTAGTGGGATGGTCGCTTTTGTCCGGGCGCCACTGGTCCTGTGGACGAATACACCAGAGTTTTTTCACTCCGGCACTCTCGAACAGCTTTTTAGTAATCCGCGTTTTAATTCTTTGGCTATTGCTAAGCCTGAGCTTACTCCTGTAGGTTTTGCCAGTGGACAATTTCTCGCTCATGAAGATATTAAAAGCTTAGTCATGCGCTATTTACGGCAGAATATCGTGCTGCGTAAGACCAATCAGGAATATCAAACCTATTCCTTGGTAGCTAGCCAAGCCGTGCAAGCAGGTATTGTTAGTAAACCCCTAGTAGCTAAAGCTCATTCTAGAAAGAGCCAAGACAGTCTCAATACAGCTATCCGTACTGAGGAGAGCTATTACTGGGAAATCCCACGTCACTATCATCCCGATATTCAGTATTACATGCTGGTCTTAGGTAAGAGCTATGCGCGTTCTGAGGTAGTGGAGCTCATGAACTTTGTGTTGCATGATAAGAAGAGCCGCGATCTTTTTAATGCTTGGGGCTTATCGCCTCTCACCCCCGAGAGCTAGTAACTTGGGGGCGTGCCGGTTTTCTACGCAGTGGTGTGGTCTCTTAGCGGCTTTGCTTTGTATCAGGCTTATGTCTTGGATGCTGAGTGGATTTAGCGGCTGGGCTGTTTAATCTCTTGGCAACAGGGTATATTGGCAGCTTAGTATCTTTGCTACTTAGTAGCTTGGTAGCTGGGTGTCTTTGCAGTTTGGTATCTTGACTACTGGGTAGATGCGCGCAGTTGATGCGCGCGGGTGCATAGCTATTGAGGCAATACCGTGTAGCAATCGAAGCGGCACTGCCCCCCATCGACTGAATAAGCACACTTGATAGTAGCGCTACTTAAGGGCTCACTATCATGAGGACGCTTCACTACTACCCGCTTACTTGCCATAGTGAGAGCAACCTGGAGAAACTCTAGGGCATCACTATCACTGCCCACCACCTGTTGAAAAATAAACATACCCTTTTTGACTTGCGCCGTGCGCTTCTTCTCCGGGAACATGGGGTCATAGTAGATAACCTCAGGCTTAAGTTCTCCTTGATAGTGCGCAATAGTACCTAGTCTCTCTAACTGAGGGAGCGTAAAAGGGAAAAAGCGGGAGCGCTTGGCCCGGGCAAAGGCATCATGGAGTAACAGCCAAATCGGGAGCTGCCGCTCAAAAGAGTAGACGCGTGCGCCCGCATGAGCCAGAATCATCGACTCCCGTCCTAAACCCGCCGTAGCATCAAATACGAGCGTATATACAGGCAGTCCTTGCAACACCGCACGGGCTACCGCCTCTTTAGTTCTACCCCCACGTAATAAACGCTGTCGATAGGCCACTTCTTCAAAATCCAGACGTAAAGGACTGAGTTTAGATGCCTCGGCATCAAGTAAACAGAGGGAGGCACCCTCAGGGCCAAAATAAATTAGGACATCAGTGCTCGCAGGTACGCTAGGCAGCGCCGGACAGGACGCAGCAAGTTGCTCCCAGAGAGAGTTCTTTTTCGCTTTTTTCTTCCGCTCATAGGCCTCCTGCCCTACAAGTGTTATTGGTGCGGTAACAGCACTCCGCTCTGTTGCTGGGGCTTCGGTTTGTCCGTTCGTGGAAGCCAGGCCGTTCGTGGAAGCTTGACTGTTTTCGGAGGCCTGTCCGTTTGCATAAACCAGGCCTTTTGTGGAAGCCAGTTCGTTAGCGGATGCTTGTCCGTCCTCTGTGACGCTAGCTAATGCCAGTGCTTGTGTTTCAGATGTAGGTGTAGCTGATAACGGTGCGGCTAATTGGGCTAAAGTGCTGGAGGTAGTGCCAGAAATGACTTTGACGTGCCAGGGTTGCAGGAGCTCAGGCTGCTCGATCGTGGTGGCGCAGAGGAGCTGTAATGCTTCTTGATAAGAAGCCACAATTGGTGCCGGAGCCAAAGGATCTAAAGCCAGATAGAGATTTTTAGCTTCTTGCATGAGGCACGTCTCCTGCTGTTGCCTAATGGGGGGCATTCTAAATATGGTTAATACTAATATAGGGGTAATACTAAATAGGGTTAAGCGAACCAACAAGCCTTAATCCTGTCCCCGCCAAAGTATCGTAAATTTACTTTGTAAACAGTTGGGGGCGCAGCAAAAGACTTAGATATCATGAAATAAATGCCTTGTTGGTCATTACCAAAGCAAGAACTATATCACCTCCTGCAACTATAGCTGCAACCAGTAACAGCGCAAACACCACAACCACCGCCAACATGACAAACAACACAGCACCATTACCGCTATCAGGCAAAGCGTAGCTACTAGTTTATCTAGAGCTGCTGTTACTACTGCTATCTCCTCGTATGAAATGCAGTTACCACTGCTATCTTCTAGTTGGCGTTGCCGTTACCCCTGCTACCTCCCACTGACATTGGCACGACTTCTTTGAGGTGTTGCTACTTTCCTGTGCTAGCCCTAGAGAAATAGCCGAGCCAAGTCTTATGAAGCTAGGCCTACTCAGCAAGGCTTAGCTATTATTTCGTAAGCATTGCGTTCACTTTTTACAGATGTAAAGGTAGCTAAGGGCACTACTTACCTTATCTCATGGCTATATAACGCAATCTCCACAAACTCGTGCCAATGAGGGGCCCAGTTTGTGCCGCCGTCCCTAGGCCCAGCGCTCTTTATGTTTCTGCGCACGCCCGCGGCGATAGCTGTGATAGCGGCGATAGCAGTGAGCTCTTTTGCTAGGGGCACTGAGCCTGGTATTGCGTGGTTAGCGATTTTGTAAGTAGGAGCGCAGCTCATTTAAGGTAGTGGTGACGTCTGGTAAGACTTTAAACCACAGCTGATACGATAAAGCGGCCTGGGACACTAACATGCCTAAGCCATCATAGACCTGTTTAGCTCCGAGCTCTTCCGCCTTTTGGGTAAAGATAGTTTGTCCTTGTGGAGTATAGAAGAGGTCATAGACAAAGCTAGCCTGAGCATAGACGCTATCAGCGAGAGGGGGGAGCAGCTGTTGCATTGAAAGCGAGGTGGCATTAATGACCACCGTAAACGGAGATTGAAGCTCAGCTTGATAGGCATTAAGGTCAGCATAAGCACAGGCGTGAAGTTTTACTGCTGAAGCGCTAGCGGCTGGGGAAAAAGATTTGACTAAGAGCTCCGCCTTTTCTACTGAGCGATTAGTAATAGTGAGACTTTGCAGTCCTACGCTAGGTTCTAAAAGTGGCTCAATGATGCCCCGGGTGGCGCCACCGGCACCTAAGATAAGGACATGAGCCTCTTTAAGCGGGCAATTAAGGCGGGTGAGGTCTAAGAATAAACCACCGCCATCTGTATTGTCGCCTAAGAACTTAAGCGAGCCATCAGCCTGTCTCTCGGCATAGAGAGTATTAACGGCCCCGGCGCGGGCGGCCCGTTTAGTATGCTCGTGGGCAAAGGCAAAAGCCTCTAACTTGCAAGGCACAGTGATATTGCAGCCAACAGCTTGGGCTAATGCTTCTTGTGGATTAAAGAAAGCCTGGGCGGACGTAGCAAAGCTCTCTGTTACCCTAATTTTCTCGTAGCTTAATGCTCGCCCCTCTTGCTTAGCAAAAGATTGATGAATGAGAGGTGAGAGGGAATGTTCTACGGGATTACCAAAGACTGCGAGCCGCACGCTCATAATAATATTCTCCTTATAAACCAAGCTAGCCTTTTATAAACCAAGCTAGTCTTGGTTTTACCTATTATGCTCTATCTTTAGTCTTAGTGATTCTTTACTGTCAGCGATAAAGCCACTCAGGGGCTTTAGTCTATGATGCTGCTTGGCCCTACCTTTGGGCCCTACTTTTAGGCCCTACCTTAGCTAGGCTATTGGTCCTGCTTAGCTTGGTTATTGGCCCTGTTTAGCTAGGCTATTGGTCCTGCTTAGCTTGGTTATTGGCCCTGTTTAGCTAGGATATTGACCCTGCTTAGCTCACCGTTTCATGGGCTTAAGGACGCAAAATAGCACCGGTAGCGGCATCAAAGATCGTACTAGGCTTATTTAGTCCCTGACAAGGCTCATCTAAGATATAGTCCACCTCAGAGGCAAAGGTAGCTCTTAACTCGGCTATGGTAGTAAGTGGAGCACTTCCGGAGATATTAGCGCTTGTCGAGATAATAGGGCTACCGACCTGATAGCAGAGCTCGGTTAAGAGAGGAAAAGCCGAGACGCGCACCGCAATAGTCGTACGTCCTCCGGTTAAGAGCTCTGGTAAATCGTGGCAAGCGGGCATGATAAAAGTGGCGTGTCCTGGCCAATGTTGGTGAATGAGGCTCATGCTATCTTGCGAGAGGGCAGCAAAGTTAACAATCCCCGTAAGTTGGGCGATATCGGCTGCTACGATAATGAGGCCTTTATTTAAAGAGCGCTGTTTGATGACAATGACTCGCTCAATAGCCTTAAGTGAGTGCACTGAGGCGGAAAGACCATATACCCCCTCCGTAGGACAAACAATGACCCCACCTTCTTTGATAGTTAGAGCTGCTTCCGCAAGTTTATGCTCTAAGGCAGAGCGCGGATCATTTGCTGGGGCTATTGCCGTAACCTTTTGGGAGGATACTTCTTGGTCCTTGCTTAATAATGCGGGAGTTTGGTTAGAGTTTGCTGAATCTGAAGTAGAGCTCTGGTGTGGCGCTTTAGATAAAGCAAAAGAATTGGTCGCTGGCATAGAGGCTGGCTGAGGACTGGATAAAGACAGAGAGTTTAGTGCCTGGGCCCCGTGGGGCGGCTGAGCTTCATAAATGCTTATGAAGTGATACTGGTTTGATAAAGATAGCTATGACAGCGGGGACTACGCTGCTGGCGACTACGCGGCTTGCGCTGTTTGTTAATACGCAGCTTGCGGCAATTACTAGCTCCTTACTTTCTTTACAAACGCTAAGCCCCTAGCTTAGGCCAGGGGCTTTGGTCTTACTAAGGCTAAGAACTATTGCAGTGCTAAAAGCCACCACAAGCTAAGAATCATGGCGCTGTTACGAGCTACCGCTAGGCTAAGAACCCTGGTTAGGCTAAGAACCATCACGGTTATAAGAGCCACGGCGCTGAGCGCAGCGGGTGATGCAGTGTGTGACGCAGCGTGTGACTAAGCTGATGCCGCTGATGCTGCTCTTGCCTTGGCGCAGCTTAGAGAGATTGCAGCTTCTCTTGTAATTGACGATCTTTGGCTTGAACTTCCTCCGAAGCAGCCTGACGATTAGCCTTGACCTTTTGGTCTAATTCTTTATCGACTAAGGCCATAATCTGGGCGGCTAAGTAGCCTGCATTCTTAGCACCAGCCTTACCCACAGCTACGGTAGCGACAGGAATACCACCTGGCATCATGACGGTAGAGTATAAAGCGTCGACACCATTTAAAGGACCGCCATCGACAGGGATACCGATCACCGGACGGGTAGTACGAGCAGCCACGGCACCAGCTAAGTGAGCAGCTAAACCGGCAGCGCAGATAAAGACAGCGGCACCACGCTTTTCAGCGTCTTGGACATAGCTTGAGACCACATCAGGAGTGCGATGTGCTGATGCGACCCGAGCCTCATACTTAATGCCAAAGCCAGAGAGAACATCCAGAGTATTCTTGACCAAAGGCAGGTCAGAATCAGAACCCATGATAATTACAGCAAATTGTTCAGCCATCGCTTTTCTCATCATATGTAAGCAGAACGAGCTATTAGGAGCAGTACTAACTTTGCTTAAGATGCAGTGCTTAAGCAGTAGAGTGCAAGCAACAGTGCTAGAACCACTGTACTGGAATCACAGTGCTGGAAACACAGTGCTTAAGCAGTGTAATTAGCAGGAGGCGCTAAGCTTATGAGAGTATAGCGCTAGCCCACTTATGCTATATCCCACTGATGCTAGCTCATCCGAGCTAAGAAAGTACTAGTAAAGACCGCCAGTTGTAACCGTGAGCTTATAACTAAGCGAAGCCAGTAATAGTAACAGTACCGTCTTAAGCCAAGAGTCTAACTAAGCCAAAGCTTAGTCTCATCAAAGTACCGTCGTACCGTCTTAGGCCAAGTTAAGACTAAGCCTGCTAAAAGGCCAAAAGGTGGTGCTCTTAGCTGTTCTGGGGAGGAAAGTGCCCCACCAGTAAAGTTAAGCTTATCTTTGCTCTTCTCGAGTTAAGAGCTTTATTCTAGCTAGAGCTAAGAGCTTTAGCTTAGCTCTAATGAGCTCGGGTTAAAGGAGCAAAAGCTTAATTTTATGGGGGCTCAAAGTGATGCAAGTATAGCATAAAGCCACCTCAGCCTTATGCGTTCGCACTACTAGCTAAGAAAGAGAGCGCTCGCGTAGGAGTTATCTATGTCTAGTAGCTTTTTACGAGGTGGTGTTTTCCACCATTTCTTGGCGGCGCTTCCGTCGCGATGAGCACACAGGATTAGCGCACATGAGGGCAATGCCGGCCTTAATCTTTTTGTGGTAGCGCAAGGGAAAACTACAGGTGGTACAGGTCTTTACTACGGGAGTTCCGGGTACCATAAAGTTACACTGGGGATAGTGATTGCAGCCATAAAAGATAGAGCCGGAGCGACGGCGTCTAGCCTCTAGCTCGCCCTTATGACAAATAGGGCAAGGCACATGCTCGACTTCTTTATGCTCTTTGTAGGTATAGGTGCAATCAGGGTAGTTAGAGCAGCCAATAAAGATACCATAGCGACCTTTTTTCACTGCTAAAGGGGCTTCACATTGCGGGCACTTGCTCTCTAAGAGGCGTAAGGTGTGGACAGCGCTGGGAGCACGGATAAACAAGCGCATCTTACAATGAGGATAGCTAGAGCAGCCTAAAAAGGCGGCATGCTCGGTACGATGTAAGACTAATTTGCCGTGCTGACAGAGAGGGCAGGTGTCACTCTCATGTAAGTCCATAGCGGCAAAGCGCTCTTGTTCTTCCTTCGTCAGAGACTCAGTGCCAGGTAGAGACTCAGTGCCAGGTAGAGATTCAGCGCCAGGCAGAGACTCAGCGCCTGGCTCACAGGCAGTCGCACTACCACTTGCACTACTACTCGCACTACCATTATCTTGCCGTTGCTTTGATGTTGGGACCTGGCTTGTTAGTTCAGTAGAGCTACCAATGATTGCTTGATTTGCATCATGAGCGAGGTCAGACTCGTGAGAGTTCGTAATAGCGGAAGACGCATTGCTAGGATTAGTACTATCTGTAGTGGTAGTAATACTGGCAGTATTAGCTATAGCTGCATTAGCAGCATTATTAGCGGTAGTAGCATATGGCGTAGCGACGGTGCTTAGCTTGGATCCTGGCTCTGTTTGTTCTTGGGCGGCTGCTTGCTCTTGTTTTGCTAAGGTTGAGCTTAAGTGCTGCACAATTTCTTGGGCGCGGAGAGATTTAAGCACTTGGCGCGGGGAGAGCTGCGCCAGCGAATTAAGGTTAGGCTGTTTAGCTATTGACGATAGTGTAGGTATTGCTAGTGGATTAAAAGACTCCGTAGCCGTAGCAAAACTAGTAACTGCCGCAGTAGTAGTGGCAGCAGTAGTAGCAGCAGTAGCGTAACTTGTAGCCGCAGCAGACGTAGTAGTGTTAGCAGTAGTAGCAGTAGAGGAACTAGCAGCCGTAGCAGTAGTAGCAGTAGCGATACTAGTTGCCGTAGCACTAGGAGTAGCTGGAGATAAAACCCAGAGTGGAGTGGCCTGTTGCTGCATCAGAGCGCTTACTGGCGATACAGCTTCTACACCATCTGAGCTAGCTAGCTCTACTCCAGCTGGTTCTACACCATCTGGCTCTACTATAGCTTGAGCAGTGCTAGTTGGTGCTAAGCCCGGTGCTAAGCTTGACGCTAAGCTTGGTACCATAGCAACAGCAGCATTATGAGTAGTAACATCAGCAGCGGCTGTATCAGAAGTTACTGGTGTTGCCCCAGTTGTTGGCGTGGACACAGTTGTAGAGGTGGACACAGTTGTTGGTACTGCTGCACTTGCAGGCATTACTTCACCCTGGTTGGATAGGGGGGCGGTAAACTCTGTAGTAGCAGTGGTAGTAGTTCCGGTAGCAGTAGTAGCAGTAGTGCCGGTAGCAGTGGTTGCACTAGTTCCAGGTACAGGGAGCGTAGTAGTAGTGCTCTTTGTAGCCTTTAGATTCATGTTTGGTGTAGTAGGCGCAGGGGCGGGCGCTGGTGCACTATCTGAAGCTAACTGGGCTGAGGAGATAGTACTAGTAGCCGTATTAGTCATAGCCCAGAGTGGGGTGGCTTGCTCTAGTAAATCACTCATAGCTGTGGGCGGAGCTGTATCTACGATAGCAGGAGGCGTAGTGAGAGCTGGAGGCTCGTTGAGTGGGGCTTGCACATTGCCAGAGTTTTGCATATCGCAAGAGTCCTGCGTCTGGAGAGAGGCTGGCTCAGGAAGAGAAGTACTGCGCGTAGCGCTGGGGGCAGTATAAGACAGCGCGGCTACGCTACCTGCTCTGGCTGGCGTAGTAGTACGAGGGCTAGTGGGGGATGTGGTATCCGTAGTAGGTGCAGGAGTAGTAGGCGCAGAAGTAGTAGGTGCAACAATAGTATCTACTGTAGGAGTAGGCCTCGGTTTGCTTGAGCTGGTGCTGAGGGGGTAGCTTTGGCGCTTACTTTTGCTCTTACTTTTGCTTGCTTTGGTGCGAGTGGCGTGCTCGCTTAAATCAGGGTCAGGACCTAAAGCACTTAAAGATAAGCGGGGGATAGTAATACCTAAATCACCTAAATAATGGTTAGATAGGGCTGGATTGGTGGTGCTGAGATCGTGCGACTGCGTAGAGAGAGGGGCGGCGGGGGCGGGAGCAGTTGTGCTCTCTGAAGGCACCGTTGTTACATTAGTCTCTGTGGTCACAGCTGTCACATTAGTTGCTGTCGTTACATTAGTCGCTGTTGTCGCAGTCGTCACCATCGGCTCTGTCATATCAGTAATGCTCTTAAGAGGCAGAGCTGGGCCAGGAGTTACCAGTGGCTCTAATTTAGTGGGGTTAGCGGTAGCGACAAAAGACTCACTCATAAGCTCAGATCGAGATATTAAGACACAACGCAAAGATAACGTAAAAGTAACACCAAGAGCCAGCAAGGCTCGCATAGGAGGCTCGCTGTGGCGGGGACACAGTATAGCGCCCTCATAACTTTTTTCCAGGGGAGTAAGGCGGGAACTGCTTAGGTGCCAGCTAGGAGGAGAGGCGAGAGGATGAAGCGAAAAATTAGGGCAAGTTGCGCTAGCGCTTAGCGTGGGTGGTGCTGGTGGCGCTGGTGGCTCGCCTGTGGTTTCTTTACGGAGTTTAGGCGGTGGGGATTAGTAAGTAGGTGGTGTCTTTACGGTGTTAGCTTGGTTCGCCTATGGTGTCTTGGTGGTGCTGATAGTTTGTTGCAAGCGCGTGACGCTCCTTTCTGGGGAATTTGACAATCGTGATAGAATCACGGTTGGATTATAGTTGAGTTAACCTCTTATAGAGGCGGGATGGTATATGGCAGTACGCGAGATTGTGGTATTCCCTGATGACCGGTTACGTGAACCGACCACCGAGGTCACTGAGTTTAATGATGAGCTCAAAGCCTTAATCAAGGACATGTTTGACAGCATGTACCACTATGATGGCATTGGCTTAGCGGCTCCGCAGATCGGCGTCAACAAAAAGATGGTGGTTATTGATATTCCTGAAGTCGATGAGGTCACCCAACAAGAGAAAAGCCATCAAATCGTTCTCATTAACCCAGTAATTGTGGAAAAAAAGGGTACAGTCGATAGCGAAGAAGGCTGTCTTTCCGTGCCTGACTATCGCGATAAGGTGAAGCGTGCTGAATGGGTTAAGGTTAAGGCCTTAGATGCTGATGGAGTGGAGCAGGTTTATGAGAGCGATGGCCTCTTTGCTATTTGTATGCAGCATGAGATTGATCATTTAGAGGGTCACCTGTTTGTAGACTATCTCTCTTCCCTGAAAAGAGAAAAAGTGAAGAAGAAGATGGTGCAGTGGCGTAAAGAGCATCAGCAAGACTAGTTTAACAATACTAGTTTAGTAAGACTTGCGCTGAAGCACGGTACAAAGTGCCATGAGGTGCTCTAGAGTGTAAAGTCTTATCTAGCTAAGGCTAGCCTGTTTGTGCTTGTGCTTGCGCTTGCACTTGCACTTGTGCTGAGGCCTTTGCAGTATCTGAAGCCTTTGCCGTCGCTGAAACTTCTGCCGCGCTTGCGCTGAAGCTTTTTAGGTCTCTGAATCCTCTTTCCTCTTGCCAGCAGCTTGGCTTAACCGGTTTTAACCAGTGAGAGCCGCTGCTGTTTCTCCCCCATTCTTAGGCGATGCTGCCTCCCTCCTCAGCTTATTTTGCATCTTACTTAATCTGTGTCTTGATTAACCGCTCTCGTGCTCACCCTGTTATCTGAAGTCAGGGCCTACTCAGTGCATCTAAGCCTGGTTAAGTTAGGATCAACTCGGTAGGCCTAAGCTTGTGCTAGCGTTTTGATGGGCCAAGATGGGATCGTGGGGCGATAAATAAAGGATTTAATGAGGGAGAGGTTGGTTTTCGGTAAAATAGGAGCCAGCTTGTGCGCTGATGCACTGGATCTTGTGCAGACCTGGTGCAGACCTCGTGCTAAGTTTTTGTTAGCTGGAGGCTTGCTTGCAGCTAGTTTGAGACTGGCTTGCAGCTAGTTTGAGACTGGCTTGCAGCTAGCTTGGGGCTTGTTTGAAACGAGCTTGAGACTGGCTTGAGGTTAGCTTGAAGCGAGCTTGAGACTGGCTTGAGGTTAGCTTGAAGCGAGCTTGAGACTGGCTTGAGGTTAGCTTGAAGCGAGCATGGGGCTAGAAGTAGCCATAGTGCAGCAAGCTCTTAAGTAAGATCATTCACCACCAGACCAGACTAGCGTAAGCTAGGTGAGTGTCAGGACTCATGAGGTTCTCCGACTCATGAGGCATTCCGCCCCCTGAGGAATTTTGCGGGCGCACATAGTACTTTCGCTACGCGTTGTGTCCGCGGGGCGGCGCGAGTCGTGAGGCTGCGCATCGTGAAGCCGCAAGTCGTGGAGGCACTACGGTCATGGTGGCACGTACATTAGGACGTGACCTATCAAGAAGGAACAGAAGCAACTGATGAATGAGCGGATTATTTTTGCGGGCACGCCAGATTTTGCAGCGCAGCACTTACAGGCGCTCCTTGATGCTGGTACCAACATTGTCGCAGTGTACACGCAGCCCGACCGTCCTGCTGGTCGCGGGCACAAATTAACCCCAAGTCCGGTTAAAGCTTTAGCTTTAGCGCATAATCTCCCTGTTTATACCCCGCTTAACTTTAAGCATGCCGAAGATGTAGCTACTTTCCAAAGTCACCAGGCCGATCTTTGCGTGGTGGTAGCCTATGGCTTAATTTTGCCAGAGAGTATCTTACAGGCACCTCGTTTAGGCTGTATTAATGTTCATGGCTCTTTACTGCCCCAATGGCGCGGAGCGGCTCCTATTCAGCGGGCACTGTTAAGTGGCGATAAAACCACTGGGGTTACTATTATTCAATTAGTCAAAGCCTTAGATGCCGGTGACATGCTCTACAAGAGCGAGCTTATAATTAATGAAGATGATACTTCGGAGACGCTCTTTAATCGCTTATCTCAGCAAGGTGCCGCGACCTTAGTTGAAGCTTTGCCTTTGATTTTACAAGGTAAAGTGACCCCTGAGGCGCAAGATCCTTCTTTGGTTACTTATGCGGAGAAGTTAAGTAAGGAGGAAAGTCCGCTTAACTTTACTAAAGATGCAGCATCCCTGGCTTTACAGGTACGGGGACTTAATCCTTGGCCGGTGGCAACCTGTGTTTTAAACGAGGTTACTTACAAAGTTTTTGCGGCTAAGGCCTATGCTGATGCTGCGTCGGCCGGACTAAGCGACTTAGAAGCTGGCGCTGCTGATGCGAATACTGCTGCTGGCGCTGCTGATGCGAATACCGCTGCTGGCGCTGCTGATGCGAATACCGCTGCTGGCACTGCTAGCGCTGGGGGCAATGCTCCGGGTACGATTTTAGGGATTACCCGTGAGGGTATTGCGGTGGCTTGTAGCGCGGGGGTGTTAGTGCTGACTACGGTGCAAGCTCCAGGTAAGGGGCGTGTTGCTGCGGCGGACTTAGCCCGCTCCAAGAAAGATGTATTTGCGCGAGGACAAAGCTTTGCCTAAGAATTTTCGCTCTTTTCGTCAGCGGCGGGTGCAGCCTAAAGAGTCAGTAGGCTCACACTCGCGTGCGGTGGCCGCCAATATCGTGAATGCGGTAGCTTTAGGCTTTTCCCTTAATGAGGCTATTCCGCAGTATTGCACAGATCTTGATGTGCGAGACAGTGCCTTTGTGCGCGAGATTGTGTACGGCACATTGCGGCAGCGGCGTCT